>Ga0310690_10000444_pt1 | contig 90106 bp, 65 predicted proteins | sample AusTroGonzalo_MG_2_FD_207661 | JGI IMG/M metagenome (GOLD analysis project Ga0310690, IMG submission 207661) | Bovine rumen microbial communities from tropical cattle in Woodstock, Queensland, Australia - Gonzalo_04 (v2) (version 2) | ecosystem: Host-associated > Mammals > Digestive system >...
GTCGAGGAGCATATTCTTTATCCTTTCGTTTTTGTCTAGCAACTAAACTCTAGGATAGTTATGCTCCTTTTTCAATTACTTATTCCCACGATTTCCGTGAAGAACCCATTTTAAGCGGTTTTCGAGTTTTTTCTTTGATAAGTGTATGTAAAAAACTCGGATTTTCAAAATTCAACATACATTTGAGTCAAAAAGTGGCAAAAAATGTGTGTACAAATCCGATTTTTTAAGATTTCAACACACATGCCCCGCGAGGAAAGTGCTTTTCGAGAATGATCGGACACCCCAACCTTGTATGGCAGCTGATCACTGCAGCCCCCTGATCGGACACCCCGCATCCCTTATGGCAGCGGATTCCGGCAGCGAGCTGCAAAAAGCACCTGCTGCGCAGGTGCTTCTCGTGGTGGTGTGTATTTTCCTGTTTCTTACTTTTCGCTTTTCTTTTCCTTTACCGAGGCGAAGAATGTGGCCGCGCAGAACAGCGTCAGGAGACCGAAGATGGTGATCTTGGAACTGTCGCGGTACCAAACGCCGAAGCCGAGCATCAATATGGAGGCAGCCATGCCGATAAATGATACGAAGGCGACGACCTTCTTTCCGGTCCAGACGCTCTCGACTTTCTTTGCCTGTTCATTTGTTTCAAAAACTTCTCTAAGACTCTTTTTCTCTGTCATTTTCGTACCCTCCAAGCTGACTTGCTTTTCTTTATGTCTCTATCTTAATGCGCGAAGTTTAATTGCCCGCTAACGCAAAGTAAAGAATTCTATGGAAATTCTTAAGATAAGGTAAACCGCGTCCCCGCCCCGCGGCGCTTCGCCGCAAAAAAAGGAGCCGCCCCTCAGGGCAGCTCCTTGTTGTTTTTCTTCTTTAGAAGCACTTACTCTTTGCTTACATCGTCTTCTTTTTCGATGCTTTTCGGAATGAAGTCCGTATCGGAGGAAGCGGACTCAGTCGTCGAAGCGCCAGCCTCAGCTGTGGCGTCCTTCTCAGACTCAGCCGAATCGGAATCGGAAGCCGTCGCTGCTGCGCCGCCGGCAAATGCCGAACCTTCCGGGAGCACGCCGTTGTTGACGTAGATCTCTTCGAATTCCGGACCTTCGATCTTCTCTTTCTCGAGGAGGCGCTGGGCCACACCGTTCAGGATGGACATGCGCTCGTTGAGAAGGTCGAGTACGTCGTTGTAAGCTTTGTCGATGATGCGGCAGATTTCTTCGTCGATCATGGCCGCGTACTTGTCACTGTAGCTCTTGGTATGGCCGTAGCTCTTGCCGATGAAGACCTCATCGTCGTCATCGAAGATCACGTTCGGGAAAGTCTCACTCATACCATAGCGGGTGATCATCTCACGGGCGATGGAATTGCAGTGCTGCAGGTCAGAGGAAGCACCGGTGCTGATCTCGCCGAGGATGATCTGCTCTGCGGCACGTCCGCCGAGGGAAACCATGATGCTGTCGATCAGCTGCTTCTTAGTTGTGTAGTAGATGTCCTCATCCGGCTTGTGTGCAGTATAACCGCCCGCGCCGCCTGCCGGGATGATGGAAACACGCTCGACGTGCTCGGTCTCGGAAACGGTACGCAGCACGATAGCATGACCCGCCTCGTGGAACGCGGTCAGGCGCTTCTCCTTGTCGGTGATGACACGGCTCTTCTTCTCCGGTCCGATCATGACCTTGAAGACGGCCTCGGAAACCTCAGCCTTGGTGATTTCTTTCGCATTTTTTCTGGCTGCCAGGAGCGCCGCCTCATTCAGGAGATTGGCCAGATCGGCACCGGTGTAACCGGGCGTGATCTTCGCGATCTCTTTGAGGTCCACGTCTGCTGCCAGGGGCTTATTCTTCGCATGTACTTTCAGGATCTGGGCACGGCCCTTGATGTCCGGACGGGCAACCTGTACACGGCGGTCGAAACGTCCCGGACGCAGGAGAGCCGGGTCGAGGATATCGATACGGTTCGTGGCCGCGATGACGATAACGCCCTCGTTCGGACCGAAACCGTCCATCTCAACAAGCAGCTGGTTCAACGTCTGCTCACGCTCATCGTGACCGCCGCCCATGCCGGCGCCTCTGTGACGTCCGACGGCATCGATCTCATCGATGAACACGATACACGGTGAATTCTTCTTGGCATTGTCGAAAAGGTCTCTTACGCGGCTTGCACCGACACCGACGAACATTTCCACGAAGTCGGAACCGGAGATGGAGAAGAACGGAACGCCCGCCTCACCTGCCACGGCCTTCGCCAGGAGCGTCTTACCTGTACCCGGGGCACCGTTCAGGAGGATACCCTTCGGGATCTTCGCGCCCAGCGCGGAATACTTCTTCGGATTCTTCAGGAAGTCTACGACCTCCGCCAGTTCCTCTTTCTCTTCATCGGCACCCGCCACATCGGCGAAGGTGACCTTGTTCTTGGAAGGATCGTGGAGCTTGGCCTTGCTGCGGCCGAAATTCATGGCGTTTCTGCCCTCACCCGCGTTTCTCGAGAAATTCAGCCAGACGAAGAAGATCATGGCCGCGACCATCAGGACGATCATGATGCCTGACATGATCGAGCTCACGTCCGTCGGCTGCTTGTATTCATAGGATTCGATCGCGCCGGATTCCTGGGCTTCCATCAGGATCGTCAGTACGTGGTCCGCCGAATCGTACGGAACCTTCTTGCTGACCTCCGCCTTCTTGCCCGTTGCCGGATCGACATATTTAAACTCCAGCGTATTCCCGTAAAGCACTACGTCGCTCTTGACGACCTGCTTATCGGTGATCATGTTCAGAGCCTCCGACAGGGACGTCGACTTCTTCGAAGAACCGTCAAAGAAGAAGTATGAAGTCACGATCAGGATCACGATCAACACCAGATAGAACGGCAGACCACTGAATGACTTCAACGGCTTTTTGTCTTGCTGACTCATGTGTTATTACCTCCATCAAGTTCAAGTACACAAACATCGGGAAGGTTTCTGTATTTTCCCGCATAGTCCAGACCATATCCGATGACAAAAGCATCCGGGATCTCCATCCCGATATAGTCTGCTTGAAAATCAACTTTACGGCGGCTCGGCTTGTCAAAAGCGGCGCACACCTTGATACTCTTGGGATTTCTCGCGCGGAGCTCTCTCATCAGGCTCTGCATCGTGATCCCGGTATCGATGATGTCTTCCACGATGAGGATGTTCTTCCCCTCAAGGTCGATCTCGACATCCTTACGGATATGGACGTTTCCGGTGGAAACGGTTCCGTTGAAATAACTGGAGACCTGCATAAAATCGAGGATCACCGGGCAGGTGATCTTTCTGATCAGGTCGGAAAGAAATACACATGCGCCCTTCAAAACGCCGATCACGACGATCTCTTCGCCGTTATAGTCGTCCGAGATCTGCTTGCCCAGACGGCAGACAAATTCATCGATGGTCTCGCGGGAAATAAGTACTTCTGAAATCCGTTCCATATGCGTCTCCCTTCCATTACTGGTCCGAAAAAAGCGTCAGGCCGTACAGTTTTCCGTCTTCCCCTTCCCAGGAAATCCCGGAAGATCCATCGGATTTGGAAACTCCCGAAGTTTCGGAAGCGAGGTATTTCTCCCTCGAGATCCTGTCCGTAAAGCCCTCTGCGTGAAGATGTCCCGGCACCCACAGGATGCGGTTCCCATCCGCGACCAGAAGCAATCGGTCTCTTACGTCTGCCGGAATGTGCTCATCATTCATGAACCGCCGCAGCTCCTTCGTCAGGGACGTGCCGGCGCGGCAAACGGTATCTCCTTCTTTTCTCGTCCGTAACACGGCTCTTCCCATTATGCTTTCAGAAAAAAACCATGTCGTATTATTATAAACTACCTCCGCCTCTTTCTCAATGGAAACGAGCCGGATTTTGGTCAAACTTTGGAAAAAATTAATCATTTTTCCGCACGGGATCGAGGTCAGGGGAAGTTCCCTGCCGACGTCCTCTTCCCGCACCAGAAATCCCACGCCCGGGACCTCTCCTTCGGCTCCAAAAGCACTTTCCACCGTTTTTTCCGTAAACTTCAGCACGCCGTGCTCCAAAATGGCGGTCCGCTGAAGCGGCAGATCGAGCCTTTTGTTGCCTTCGTTATTCTTCATCATCGTCAGGATGCTCTCCCAGTGGCATTCCTCCATGTCCACCACATCCCCGAAAGCCCGCTTCGCCAGAAGTTTCAGGATCCGGAGCTTCAGCGGATGACGGAGGATCTCCGCCGCCGGCGCCTCATTTGGCGCAAACGCCGCGCCCTGCATCTGATCCAGTGCTTTTGCAGCGGTCTCGTCAAGATAATCGTTCTCGTCCGCGATCCGGGAGCTCAGGCCGCAGAGGGCCTCCACCGGGGACCCGTGAATGCCGCGGTCGACCAGCGGAAAGACTTCATTCCGGAAGAAATTCCTGCCGTAACGGCTGTCACCATTGGTGGAATCGTTATGGTACGGGATATGGTTCTCCTCGCAAAAGGCGAGGATCTCGGCTTTCCGGAGCTTCAGGAAGGGCCGGATAATGTTTCCCGACTTCGGCTTCATGCCGATCAGGCCCTCCATGCCGCATCCGCGGAAAAGGTGCATGGCGATGCTCTCCGCCTGGTCCTCCATATGGTGCGCCACCGCCACGACAGCAACGGCTTCGGCGTCGCCACCGGCGATCCCGGCATCTTCGCACGCGCCTGAAGCCTGGTCTTCGCCGGCAGTCCGGCCGCAACCACAGAGCTCGTCGAAGAGTTCGTAGCGCCGGATGCGGCCCTCTGTCTCAAGGCTGCGGTGGTTTTCTTTCGCCAGTGCGGGAATGTCCAGATGGACGGCCTTCAGGGGCACGCCGAGTTTTTCGCAGAAGGATGCAACCATCTTCTCATCTTCGTCCGCTTCGGCGCCGCGGATCCCGTGGTGCACGTGGACGGCGGTGATGGCCATGCCGGGATATTTTCTGTTTCGGATATCGTTTAGAACGTAAAGAAGCGCCATCGAGTCGCACCCGCCCGAAACACCCACAAACAGGTGCCCGGTGCGAAGGAGCGAGCCTTCCTCGATAAACGCTTCAACATTGCGGATCAGATCAGTCACTTACTTACTTCCAGTCACAAACTTTCCGTTTCACGCCCCGGCCTTACAGTACCGGTCACATGTTCCCCGTGTCCGGCGGCGGTGCGTCCGGCATCGGCGGCTCTTCCGGAAGCGGGGCATCCATGCCGAGTCCCGCGTCTTCGTAGCTCACCTCACCGAAATCCATATCGGACGGATCGCCGAAGATCGAGTCGAAATCGGAAAAAGCATCGTTGTCGGCTTTTCCGCCTGAGAAATCCGGCGGTGCGTCTCCGTCGGACGGGCCGGGTGCCCGGGTGTCGTCCTTCTTCTCTTTCTGGAAGAAGGTGGTACGCGAACCGTTCCAGGACAGATATACGGTCTTGGTCGGACCTTGTCTGTTCTTGGCGATGATGATCTCGGCCTTCTCGACCTTCTCCTCATCCGCCGGTCCGATCGGTTTCTTATTATTCTCGTCCTCCTGGGGCTCTTCCTTATGGCGGTAGTACTCCGGACGATGGATAAACATAACCAGGTCGGCGTCCTGCTCGATAGCACCGGAATCACGCAGATCCGAGAGCACCGGGCGGTGATCGTCTCTCTTTTCCGATTCACGCGACAGCTGTGAAAGCGCTATGATCGGCACGTCCAGTTCTTTTGCCATCAACTTGAGGGAACGGGAGATCTCCGAGATCTCCTGCTGGCGGCTGGAATTGCTCCGCTGCGCCACCGGCTGCATCAGCTGGAGATAGTCGATGCAGATAAGGCCGAGTTCCTGATTCTGGCACTGTTCTTTCAGCTCGCGGCAACGGGACAGCATTTCGGCGGTATTCAGGCCCGAGTGGTCGTCGATGAAGAGCGGCGCCACGCCGAGGGCAGGGAGCGTCGTGGTGATCTTGACCAGCTGGTCTTTGTCGAGGCCGCGGGTGGACTGGATGGCGCTCGTCGGGATGTCGCAGCGGGAGGAAAGGATACGGTTACCGATTTCCTTCGCGGACATTTCCAAGCTGAAGAAAGCGACGGCTTTCTTCTCGTAGAGCGCGACGTTGGTGGCAATATTGATCACGAATGCGGATTTACCCATGGCAGGACGCGCGGCCACGATGGTCAGCGTGCCGGGGCGGAAGCCGTTCGTGACGTGGTCAACGAGCGAGAAATGGCTCTTGATGGCGCGGGTGTCCTCCGGATGGAGAATGTCGTTCAGGGAGCTCTCCAGTACCAGTTTCAGGGACTGGAAAGTGCTGTCCGAGCGGTTGATATCGCGAAGGTCGTTGAGCCTTCCGATTGACAGGTCGATGAGGCTGTTGATGTCCATCTTGCCTTCGTAGGACATCTTCATGATCTCGTCGATCTCCTTGATCATGCGGCGGGCCTGGGCCTTCTGCCGTACGATCTTGACGTATTCATCGAAGTTGGAGAGCAGCGATCTTGTATCGACGATCGTGCTCAGATACGTGAGGCCGCCGACTTTCTCGAGCTTTCCTTCACTTCTCAGGCTCTCGCCTACGGTGATCAGGTCGACGGACTTGGCCTGGGAATACAGCGTAATGATCGTATCGTAGATGATCCGGTGGGCGGGCTCGTAGAAGTCCTCCGCGAGCAGCACGCCCATGGCTTTCTGCAGGACATCCTGGTTTTCCAGACAGCAGTACAGCACCGCCTGCTCGGCATCCTTGCTCTGCGGCGGTACTCTCTGGATCATGACATTATCACTTGGCTGTGGCATACACTATGCTTCCTCTATTTCCCTTGTATCCTATGAGGCGGCAGTGCTTTTGAAACATAAGCGTCAAAAGCACTGCAAATTAATTACTGTGCGAGGGCTTTGACCTCGACGTTGACCTTGACGCTGACCTGTGTGTGGAGCTTCGCGGTCACTTCGTAAGTGCCCAGGTTCTTGATCGGGTTCTTGATGACGACGTTCTTCTTGTCGACGTCGAAGCCGGCTTTCTTGATGGCCTCGGCCACGTCCATGGCAGTCACGGCGCCGTAAAGACGTCCGCCTTCGCCGGTCTTGACCTCCAGGGTGACAGTCTTTCCGTCCAGGAGCTTGCCGTTCTTCTTTGCTTCCTCGAGTTCGCGTCTTGCGTGCTCGGCCTCGGAGCCCTTCTTCAGCTTGTTCTTGTTCATATTATCTGCGGTCGCTTCCACAGCCAGTTTCTTCTTCAGAAGAAAATTTCTGGCGTATCCGTCGTTTACCTCAACAACATCATCTTTTTTGCCCAGACCCTTGACGTCTGCTAATAAAATGCACTTCACTCGTTCGTCCTCCGGTAAAAAAATTGAGCACCCGTATCGATTACGGATGCTCAATATTATAAACTGTTCGTGTGATTATCGCAAACGTTACTACGCTTCAAATGCAGAAATTATACTGCCGATATAGCGGCGGTCTTTCTGCTTGCCGAAGGCGGTAATTACTCTGCTACGAAAGGCAGAAGTGCAACGTGTCTTGCACGCTTGATAGCGATAGTCAGCTCTCTCTGATGCTTCGCGCAGTTACCTGTCATACGCTTCGGCAGGATCTTGCCGCGCTCAGAGACAAACTTACGAAGACGAGCCTGATCCTTATAATCAATTGCTTCGATCTTATCAGCGCAGAAAGCACATACCTTTCTTCTGGAACGTCTCTGCTTCATGCCACGATCGCCGAACTCACGGGATGCAGCCTTAGGTGCTCTATTTTCAGCCATGTTATGTAATCTCCTTTCAGATAAAGTCGCGGACTTCATTTATGATTTCAGTCCGTTTGTTTTCATTTCATCCGTTCAAATATCGAAACGGATCTTTTTAAGGATCCAGGCGGTTTCCCACCCACCACGGATACCGGTCGTCGCCGTATATCCCTTAGAATCCTAATACGTCAAAAGGAAGGGACGAGCTATCGTCAGAGTCCATCGACGCCTCAAATCCCGGATCGATCTGCTGGGCCGGCGGCGGTGTCTGCGGAACCTGCGCTGCAGGAGCCTGCTGAGCTGCCGGTGCGCCCTGCTGGGCCGGTGCTCCGGAATAGTTCTGTCCGTCTGCCTTGGTGTCGATAAATTCGATTTCGTCAACCACGACTTCTGTCACATATCTCTTCTGGCCGCTCTGGTCATCGTAGCTTCTGGACTGAAGTGTGCCGACTACAGCGATACGGGAACCCTTGTGGAAATAGTTTCCGAGAAGAGTCGCCTGCTGTCTCCATGCCACGCAGGAGATAAAGTCGGTCTGACGTTCACCGTTCTGCGTCTTGAAGCGTCTGTCGCAAGCCACGGTAAAAGAACATACCGCGATATTGCTCGGAGTCTGCTTCACTTCCGGATCTTTCGTCAATCTACCCATTAGAATTACTTTGTTCATAGTCGTTACTTCCTTTTCGTTAATTACTCCTCAACGCGGATAACGAGGAAACGCAGTACGCCTTCTGTGATCTTCAGTACACGCTCGATTTCCTTCGGGAAATCTGCTTCTGCAGTGAAGTTGAACAGAAGATAGAAACCGTCTTTCTGATCCTCGATCTCGTAAGCCATACGCTTCATGCCAAGGGACTCAAAAGAGTCGATCGTCGCAGCAGACTCAACCTTAGCCTTGATCGCATCGGTCGTGGAAGTAATACCTTCATCTCCGAGAACAGGGCTCAAAACAACCATCATTTCATACTTGTTCGCCATGATTTTCACCTCCTCCTGGACTAGAACGGCTCTCATACCTTCATCGATGAGAGCGAGGATATTTCATTAACATATATAGATATGCTTTCTGCATCCTTCGCAGCACGTGATAGCATACCACAAGTCAAAAGGTCGCGTCAAGCCCTGTTTTCCGATATTTCGGATACAGGTCCTTCCCTTCCTCCCGTCGGAAAAAGCTCCCGGTGCGGCCGGCGAAACCGGTCGTCCTCCGCTTTGCTCCAAACGGGGCATCTCGATAGAAGCACTCAGGCATTCGGAAATCATATCACGTTACCCTGCGTGAGGGCAGAGAAATATAGTGTCTTTCGACACTGCTTATTATATACGCGCGCGGGGGGATGCGGCAAGTGCTTTTCAGGCACAAAAATGAAAAGTTTGAGCGCGGGGTTCTGCTTTCAACCGCCACTGAAGCGATCAAATCAATCTGTTTCGATGCCCATGTGTGTCAAATCACCAGGAAACCAACTCTTCACATACATTTTGCGGTTGATTTGGACCTTTTTCTTTGACAAATGCATGCGCAAAGATAGGTTTTTCAAAATCCAGCATACACCGAAGCGCAAAACTGCTCCAAAATGTATGTTCAAAAACTCATTTCCCAAAACTTCACACACAAACTCTCCCCAAGAAGAAAAGTGCACCTCGCCATTCTGGTCGAGGTGCACTTTGTTTCAAAATATTCACAGGATTCCCCGCCCCGAGAGGCTCCATCTAGTCCAGCATCCCGGCGTGAAGTCCTGGCACGGCCCTCCCCGATCAGCTCCCAGACGAGGAAGCAGCGGCGGCGGAAGAAGCGGCCGCGGCGGACGCGATGATGGCGATCTCCACAGCGATGATGGCGGAGATGATCGCGCTGGTGGCGCTGTCACGGACCTTGCCGTTCTCGCCCTCGGCGTAGGCGTCGATCACGATGGCGGCGGCGATCAGGTTGCGGATGCTCTTGCCGGCGCCCAGCGAACCCATGCCGCGGATGGCCTTGAGGCGCTTGCTGGTCTCGGCGATGATCTCGGCGATCCTGCCGATGTCTTCGTCACTCACGATCATGGCGACCGCGCTGATGACGGCAAAAGCTTCGGCGCGGATCCGCACACCGGCGTCTTTCAGGGACTCGTGGGTCTTCTTGATCTTGTCGGCCTTGTCCTCTGCCCGTCCTTCAAAAGCACTGGAGATGCACGCCAGTGACTGGATGCGGTTTTTGAGTGTGTAGTATTTGCGCAGAGCCTGGAAATCCTCTTCGCAGCGGCGTCCCAGCTGGGTCTCCTCGTAATCGGAGAGTGCCATGAACACGCAGCTGACGAGGTCTTCGCGACCAGTGATCAGCGGATGGTCGTGGCGGATGAGTTTATAGATCGCGCGGGTCTTTGCGATCACGCGGTCGTAGTCCGACGGCTCCACGTTCTTGTAGATCATGGTCGCGGCCAGGACCAGATAATCCGAATTGAAGAACTTCTTGTCGAGTCCTTTGTGAATGTACTTGATCTTCTGCATCGCATCGTCCGGATCGTCGCTGAGGCTGATGATCGCCGAAACGACCTCGCTCGCGTGCCCGCGGCCGAGCGTCGAGAAAATAGAAGTGGAAGAACGGAGAAGCTTCTTGGCAGATTTCAATCTCTCCACGCTGATCGGCTGTTCCTGTCCGATAAAAGCGGACGCGCACGCGCAGCTCTCCAGGCTGCAGTTCAGGAAAAACGAATGCTTCGCCGCATCAAAATTCTCTCTAAATACTTCAATGTTTCTCTCAATCTTGTTGTTAAGCATGGTATTGCACCTCACTTTCTTACCGATGACATCTTACCATGACACCGGTAAAGAAGTGGTTAAGGGATTCTAAAAGATTTGTCATCAGCAAAACAACTCCATCGTATTTTTTCTCAGGACCCGCATATCCAGCGGGCTGCCCGGAATCTCGTGAGTAAGGATCAGGTTGTTTCCGGTATAGATCCCGATCTTCCGGTATTGCGCCAGTTTGATCATATTGTCTTTCAAATATCCGGAATCGTCGAGCATGCCGAGGTGCTCGTGATAGAACACCTTCCGCATCTTCCTATGAAGCAGCGTAAAATCCGGATACTTCGATGTTTTCTTATCCGCCAAAAGCACCGGGCACTCATACTTATACGGAATATCCAGATCATAATACATATCCGCAATCATCGCCTCCGATTTCGTGCGGACCATCTCTCCCCGCCGCGTCGGATAGATCAAAGCCTCTGTGTGATAATCACTCGGCACAAACGAACTCTTCTGCCACATTTCCGCATACGTCTCGTCATCCAGCAGATACGGGGTGACCAGCGCCCGCCGCGCCTCATTCAGCCCCGCAAAAACACGATCCGAACTCATCAGCGTCCCACGCTTCAGCACCCGCTCGATCTCACCAAGTTCCACCTCCACCGCCCGGATCAAAAGCTCGAGATAGTGCTTTTGCCCCAGACTTTGGACAAGTTTCGGGTTCGAATTTCTGATGTACTTTCTTACCTGTAAATCATTCGCATTCAGAACACGATAATACTGTTGTTCACCTTTTCTTCTGGAAAGCCGGAGTTTACCCTCCGGCATACCCCGCAATTCGTTCCGTAGCTTCGGAAGAATCGACTCAAGTAAAAGCCGCCGCGCCTCCAGTTCTTTTGTCAAATCATGCATAAAAAAACTCCTTTCAAATGATATTTCCTCATCTCGAAGCACAAGCACCGCAGCACTTCAAAAATATCATCTAATCGGAATTTCATATCAAAACAAAAGCTTCAAAATGAAGTCTGACTCAATTAAATAACAGACCGGATCAAAAATCAACTCAAAAGATCCTTTTTATTCTTCAGCACTCTAGCTACTCTCCCCCGTGTGTGTTCTTTTGCTCGAAAAGCACTTTCCAACATACCAAATACCTTGGTTTTCGCATTCTTTTTTTGATATATGCATGCCAAACAACCTCTTTTCAAAAAAACAACATACATCTCAGACCAAACGTGGTCCAAAATGTATGTTTAAAAACGATTTCTTCAGTTCTTGACACACATCCGCACTTCACATAACCGTCCCAAGTGCTTTTCGCGCAGGCGCCGCGTCCTGATTCCCTTCCCTTTTACTTCCCGAAAAGCACTTGCGCGGTGAACTTCCTGCCTTCGAGCGCGAGTTCGAGCCGGTACCCGAGGGCGCGAAGGTTGTTGTCCACGATGGCGAGGCCGAGGCCGGTGCCGCCGGCGCCCCGGGACTGCGTTCCTTTTGTGAAGGGCTTCCGGAGTTCGTCAACGTTGTCGACGGAAACGGAAGTGGTGTTTTGGAATGTGAGCCGGTCCGCATTCAGGCGGATCACCACATCGGTGCCCGGATCCGCGTACTTCGCGCAGTTCGATACAAGGTTTTCGATTGCCTGGCGGAGAAGATCCTCATCTGTCTGAAGGATGCATTCCTGAAGGTCAGTTTTCACTTTCCGCGTCCCGAAAAGTTTCTCATACCTAGCGATGCATTCCTTCACGAGTTCTGCCACATCCACGTCACGTATCACAAGCTGACCCGACCCGGATTCGCTCCGCGAGAAGTTCAGCGTGTTTTCCAGCATCCGGTTCATTTCCACCACTTTCTCCCGGATCTTCGCTGCATATTCCCTGTTCTCGGAAAACGCAGCTCCAAAATCCCGATCCGCTCCAGGACGGAAATCTGCGCACAAACCTGCATCCTCCCATCCGCGGCCCGCTTCAACTCCGCCCAGTTCCGCCGTAGCCGCAGCCAGCCCTTCTTCCAGGCTCTCCGCGTAGGCCGAGATCGTCGCAAGCGGTGTCTTCAGATCATGTGCCATGGCATCTGTAGTTTTTCTTCTGTATTCAAAAATCTCCCAGACCGACTTCTTCCTGATGTAGCAGATAAGCCCGATCACGGCTGCAGCCAGCAGGGATACAAGAACCGCCACCACCAGCACGACACGGGAAGTAATCGGAAGGATCTTGAAAACTGATCCGCTCATCCCTTGGTAACTGATATACCGGAAACTCCAGGGGAAAGTCCAGGTTTGCATACCATACTCATCAGATTCGAACGTTCCGTCGTTTCTCACATAATCAAAAAAATCGTCGTATCTCCTAATGTCTGCATCTTTTTCTGACAGATCCGGATCAACATAAGTGTAAAACGACATTCTGAAAGGCCGCTCTACATACTCATATCCTTTTGTATCAGAAGGAGTACAATCGATCGTATCGATCGTGTCCCAGGGCGAATCATAGTAATCCTGGATTGACACGATTCCCGGAAGGAAGCGATGTGTTTCCACGTTAATATATATGCTTTCAAAACGGAATGAATACACCCTCGGCAAAGACCTTTCAAAGATCATGCCATTATCCAGAAGTGTTTCCGGTTCATAACGAAGCAGACGATTCACATTGACCCACGGATCATATTTTCCGTCTTGATAAGCAGTAAGAGGAGACAGATAGGATTCATTTTCCAAAAAGTAATAGTCCTTCAGTTTTTGGTTTTCCTCGTTCAGTACAATACAGGACGAGATTCCTTTTGGTGTTTCCAGTATCTTTTCTTTTCCGATATATACCGCACCATAAGAATGGGTTGCAATGGCATACATGTTCAGGCTGTATTCCAGTTTGTACAGCGTTTCTTCCTTTTCTTCTTCGGGGGCTTCATAATAGTCTTCGATCGCCTGATCAACGCCTTTCACATAAGCCTCCCAAACATCTTCCTGTTTCGAATCCACTTTATCGATCTGGGATTGGAGATAAAAATGCGATGCAATCAGCGTCAGCGCCAGAAATACAGGCAGCCATTTCAGCATTTCCTTCCAAAGTTTCGGTTTCGTTATTGCTTTTTTTCTCGGGATCGTCGCCCCGTCATTTCTTTTCATGAGATCCTCCTCATCCGACCGGCCGGTCAGGCTCGATAAAACCCGATCCGGTTCCCACCAACAGACACGATTTCGCGTGCCACGCGGCCGCCTTACGGCACGATCTTGTACCCGCCGCCGATCACCGTTTTGATACCGCCCGCGTATTCACCGAGGCTCTTCCGGAGTTTCTTGATGTGGCTGTCCACCACACGGTCGGAGCCGGCAAAATCCAAGCCCCATACCAGATCCAGAAGCCTCTGTCTTCCGAGGACGTGTCCCTGGTTCTCCACGAGAACCTTAAGGAGGAAATATTCTTTCGGAGCCAGCTCGATCTCTGATCCGCCTGCATGCACTTCCATCCGTGACGGATAGATGCGGATCATTCCGCACTGCAAGGTCTTCTCGGCACCAGAAGACGCACCCGCAGACGCATCCGGATCCGCGCCGCCACCCACTCTGGCCAGAAGCGCGAGGCACTTCGCGTACAGTACTTTTAGCGAAAAGGGCTTGACCATATACTCGTCTGCACCGATCTCATATCCGTGAAGGATATTGTCTTCGGTACCGAGCGCCGTCAGAAAAACGATCGGGCAGCTGCTCTTCCGCCGCAGGATCTTGCAGATGTCGAAGCCCGACGGCCCCGGCAGCATAATGTCCAAAATCGCGATATCAAAGGATTCCTTCTCGATCAGCCGAAGCGCAGCATTCCCGTCCGCCGCCTCTTCCACATCCCAGTCACCGGTCTTACGGAAATAGTTGGCTACGAGTTTTCTCAATTCTTCTGCATCTTCAACGATCAGGATCCTGGGCATTTTTCTTTCCTCCATGACCTCATGTTACGATACGTATGTGTCCATCTTATGCCCTTCATGTGCCGTCTTTGTGTTCTTTTCGAAAAGCACTTGCGCACTTTCACCGAGCGGCCCCTCACTTCAGCGTCATCAGCTTGCAGTTCGGGATGCCGTCGGCCCAGAACTCCGCGCGCGTGCGCTTCTTGACCTGGCAGACGATGGAACAGTTCATTGCGCCGTGCCCGACGATCAGGACGTCCTTCCCCGCCGCCAGATCCGGCTCCACCAGTTCTTCCAGAAAAGCACCGGTCCTGGCAAACAATTCGTCGAGGCTTTCTCCGTTCTCGACCGGCACCGTGTACTGATCGGGGTGGAAAAACAAAACGTTGATCGGGCAGTCCGGAATGGAAAAGGAATTCTCGATCCCTTCGTACACTCCGAATCCCATCTCGACCAGCCGGTCGTCGGTAATAATCGGCACGTCACGGCCGGAAAGCAAAATCTCCGCGGTTTCACGCGCACGGATCAGCGGGGAACAGTAGCACACGTCGAAGTGCACGTCCCGGTATTCGGCCGCGGCGTCGCGCGCCATCTGCCGGCCCTCCTCGTTCAGCGGAATATCCGTCCGTCCCTGGATCTTGTGCCGCTCGTTCCAGTCGGTCTTGCCATGTCTCATGATATAAAGCATCTTATTATTTCTCCTTCTGCCGCGGGGCCCGCCGGGGTCCGCGCGGCCGCTCGCCGGAACCGCCTTCGCCCTGCCCTTATCGTGCCGTGGCCCGCGCGGCCGCTTAGTTCATCTCCCAGTTTTTCAGGATATCCGGGAACACCGCCCGAAGGATCCCCTCGATCTGTTTCGCCGTCTTCTGGTACACCTCGTACTCGCCGCCGTACGGATCCGAAACCTCGCCGTTGATCCGATCGATGTGATTCTCCTCCAAGAGCTCCTCGAAGGAGAAGATCTTATCACTCAGATCCGGGAACGCCTCCCGCAGGTAATGCGAATGGTCGTTGGTCACGCAGATCACCAGATCCTGCGCGCGCACGATCTCCTCGGTCAGCATCGTCGACCGCTCGTCCGAAATATCCTCATCGTACTCGTACTCCGCGATCTCCTCGGAATACCTCGTATAGAAACGCCCGTCCATCGTCGCGATGCCCGCCGAAGACACCAGGAGCTCCGCCTCCACATCCGGCCGTCCCAGCATCGTATGCGGTCCGGTCTTCTTCCACAGATGCCGCATGATCGCTTCCGCCAGCGGGCTTCTGCACGTATTCCCCGAACACACGAAAAGCACTTTCCTGCTTTCCTTTGGTGGCTCTTTCTTCTTCACTTTCTCCGCCGCCGCTTTTTCCAGACGGTTCATATACGCGACGCCCAGCCCCTCTTTCGGGAAAGCCGGCGCGAAGATGATGCTCGCGCCCTGTTCGTCGAGAAGACGCAGGCCGTCAAAAAGGTGCTGCGACGCGGCGTCCACGTCGTCGGTCTGTCCGTATGTATAAAGGAGGATCTTTTCGAGCTGGTCCTGAAAAAGCACTCGGATCTCCGTTGCGATCTCGTCGGAAACGAAGAGGCCTACCGGGGTCTCCGCGTCGATGATCTCGCGCTCGACCGCTTCTTTATAGTATTCTTCATAGTTTTCAAAATCGCCGGTCCCGAGGATATGCACTTCGCAGGAAGGCGCATAGTGGCGGTACTTCATGCCCGGCGCGCGGGGCGCTTCTTCGGGCGTGCTCTCATGCTGCACCAGGATCAGGGGCTTTTCTATGCCCGCCTGTGCCATCGTGTCTTCGATATCTTCCAGCGTCACCGCGCCGGGACGCAGGATCTGCGGCCAGTTGCCGGTGGCATCCACCACCGTGGACTCGAGGCCCACCTGGCACTCGCCGCCCTCCACGATGTACGGGATGCGGCCGTTCATGTCCCTCATGACGTGCTCCGATTTCGTCGGAGACGGGCTTCCCGAAAGGTTCGCCGAGGGCGCTGCCACCGGTACGCCGCTCGCCGCGATTAGAGCCTGTGCGACAGGATGGATCGGAAAACGGATCCCCACAGTATCGAGCCCAGCGCTGACGCAGTCCGGAATGACCGGCGCTTTCTTCATGATCACGGTGATTGGTCCCGGCATGAAAGCATCGATCAGGGCGTGGGCAATCGGCGTGATCTCCGAGACCAGTTCCGGGATCATTTCTTTGCTTGCCACATGCACGATCAGCGGATTATCCGACGGCCGTCCTTTTGCCTCGTAGACTTTGGCCACTGCCTGCGGGTCCTTCGCATTGCACCCCAGGCCGTACACCGTCTCCGTCGGCATCCCGACGACTTCACCCTCTGCCAGCGCCCGTGCCGCCGCGGCAAACCCTGCCTCGTCCGTCACGCTCACCAGCTTTGTCTCATACTTCGCATCCCCATTGATTTCCAACATTTTTACTCGCCTCGAATCTGTCTCCATTCTTCATTTTTTGCGTGTAACACTGTTACAACGCCTGATTTATCTACTCTTCGTCGTCCTCACCCGAATCTCCGCCTCCGAGCTTATTTGCCCGGTCTGCCAGGGTCAGCTGCCGCACGATCTCCTCGAGATCGCCGCCGAGGATCTCCTCGAGTTTATACAGCGTCAGCCCGATACGGTGATCGGTCACGCGGCCCTGATGGTAGTTATAGGTACGGATCTTCTCCGACCGGTCACCCGTGCCCACCTGGGAACGACGCTCCGCCGCGATCACGCCGCTCTGCTTCTGCTCCTCCATTTCCAGGAGCCGGCTCTGCAGCACTGCCATCGCCTTGGCACGGTTCTTGTGCTGGGACCGCTCATCCTGACACGTCACCACGAGCCCTGTCGGCAGATGCGTGATACGGATCGCCGAGTCCGTACGGTTAATATGCTGGCCGCCCGCACCGGATGCACGGAAGGTGTCGATCTTGAGATCGTTCGGATTGATGTTGACCTCCACCTCATCGACCTCCGGCAGCACCGCCACCGTAACCGTCGACGTATGGACACGTCCGCCCGACTCCGTCACCGGCACACGCTGCACACGGTGCACGCCGCTCTCATACTTAAAACAGCTGTACGCCCCGCGCCCCTCGATGGAAAACACCAGCTTCTGGTATCCCCCGAGCTCCGTGTCGTTGCTGTCGATATACTCGATCTTCCAGCCCTTGCTGATCGCATAGGCCGAGTACATTTTATACAGATCCGCTACGAAAAGCGCTGCTTCTTCGCCTCCTGCGCCGGCCCTTATCTCCATGATGACCGACTGCTCGTCCTTCGGATCCTTTTCCGCCAGAAGGTCTTCCAGATCCGCCTCGATTCTCGCAAGTTCCGCTTCCAGCGAGGAAACTTCCTCCGCCGCCATTTGCCGCATCTCCTCGTCGTCCTCCGCGGTATGCAGTTCACGCGCATCCGAAAGCTCCCGCGTCACGCGCTCCTTCTCATGGATCGCATGCACCACCGGCTCCAGGTCCGCCAGTTCTTTCGTCAGCTTCAAATATCTCTCCTGGTCCGAAACCACGGCCGGGTCTGCCATCGATGACATCACCTCGTCATAGCGGTTCAGTACCTGTTTCATTCTTTCCTGTTCGTGATTCACGTTTCCACCTCATGTTCCTTCGTCATACTTCGTCGATCTTCGCCCCACTTCGTCACGCTCCGTCGTGCTTCGTCATACTTCGCCAAACTTCGCGGGAAGCACCAGCACCTCCGCCTCCAGACATCCCAGAGCCGCTAGAAATAGTGCTTTTCGACCATTTTCATGACCATAACGAAAGACGGGATCCGGTCAGCGGTAAGGCTCTCGCGGACCACCTCCGGCAGGATAAGGGGATCGTCGGCAAAGCCGACCTCGTGGTCCGCGCCCCTGTTCCAGCAGATAACGCTTCTTGTCGTATCGGAATACACATCGAAGAAGAAGCCGCTCTTCTGCATTTCCGGGAGCTGGGCGGTACCGAAATAAATAATGATGTAGTCGTTGTAAGTAAGAAGGTTATGGAGCTGCGTCCATTTTTCAGGCGTCATGGGCGCCGCGCCGTTCGGGTCGTTCACGATCAAGACATGCCCGACGTGATCGAGGTTATCGTCCGGGCCCGCCAGGGATTGCTGCTCCAGATCGTCGATCTTGCGCATACGCAGATCCTTCGGGCCGTCCATCGGTTCCCCGTAGACCATGATGTCGTATTTTCTGGAATTCACATATTCCACCGCATCCGTCACCAGCTGCGCCTTCTCGCTCCACAGGCGTTTCTTCCGCGCCGCATCATTGATGAACACGCCCGTGATCCAGATGAAAAAGCCCATCAGGATCAGCGCAAAAACTGTAAAAACGATCAATCTCTTCGCGTTCACGGCAATACTCCACGTCTCTTTTCTTCTTCGTATAAGTGTACACCAAAATCACTGAAAACGGTAATGAAGATGGGGCCGTTTCCATCTGAGCGTTAATGAGGCATAAAGAAAAGCGCTGCCTCAATTTGAGGCAGCGCCGTTTCTTATATATTTGATGTTAGAGCGACCAATCAGCGGTCAATTCCATATTTCGCGCACAATTCCTCGAACTCCGGTGTCTGTGCGAAAGCTTCGAGCACGGTTCTTCTGCTTGCGCCGTCCTTCAGCTGCTTCAGCCAGTACTCGTTTCCTTCCTCTTCCGGATCTCTGTCCATGTAGCAGTGGTATACACGGTTGATAAAGTCTTCATCGCTGAGCTTCAGGTCATTGAACTCCTTCGAATCGAGGATCTCCATGGCAAACTGCGTACCGGTGGTTTCCAGATTGGTCAGTGCCAGGCTCCAGTACTCCCAGCCCTCTTCATCCGGCAGACGGTCCAGTCCGTTCATGTAGAAACGAAGAACGAAGTTCACCGAAGGATCGGAAGGTCTCTCGGCCTTCGCTGTCGGAGCGCCGGACTTGACTGCATAATCGGAACAGAGGTTGCACCACTCGGTGGAGTCAATGAATCTGACTACCACATCGATACGGCTCATGCCGTCCTTCAGGGATTTGAGCCAGAATGCTTTTCCGGCCTCCTCAGGCTCACGGGCGAAAATGGTGGAATACAGTGTCTGGATGAACTCTTCATCGGTAAGGTTTCTGCCCATGAATTCCGGACCTGTCAGGAAGAAGATCGCACAGTCGGCACCGTTCTTTCTGCCGCTTGTGATCTCGTCCATCCAGTACTTCTTTCCTGCTTCTTCCGCATCACGGTTCAGGGCGATCAGATAAAGTCTCTCGATAAACTCGACGAAGGTCTTCTCCTCCGGTCCGTCACCCGGATCACCCTGTTCTCCACAGATCAGTTCCACATCTTTATTGAGGCTTAAGAAAGCAAGCGTCTCATTATTTTCGTCCAGCATTTCATAAACGATCACGTTGCCATGTGTCTTCGGTTCCGTTGTGAGCACGGCCCCGGCCAGCGCACCTGTGGGGGTCACATCCAGTTTAGTCAGAAGATTGTCTTCGCATTTCAGGACAGCAAGATTATATGCACCGGAAAGATCCAATTCCGTGACCTGGTTGTTCTCGATCGAAAGTTCCATCAGGGCATCCATACCGGAAAGATCGATCGCGGAGAGCTTGTTGTTACTTAAGCTCAGGAGCTGAAGATCGTGGCATTCCCCGAATTTAAGATCCGTGATCTCGTTATCGTTACAGACCACACCCTCAATCAGCGGACAGGCGCTCAGATCCAGTTCTTTTAGCTTGTTATGACCACATTCCAAACCGAGAAGGCCGGTGTTTTTACTAAGATCCAGCGAAGTCAGCGCATTATCGTTACAGAACAGCAGATACAGCAGCGGATTGTTGCTGATATCAAGCGAAGAAAGACCGGTATTGTTGCAATAGAGTACTTCCAGTTTTGCGTTCTTACTAAGGTCGATAGAGGAAACCGAAACCCCAGCAATATCCAGCATGACCAGTTCCGTGCAGTCGCTGAAATCAATGCTTGTCAGCTTCGTTCCGCCAAGAGAGACCGACTGCAGTTTCGTGCATCCGGTAATATCCAGTTTTTCAAGTTGTGTGTCCGAAGCATAAAGATCGGTCATTTCCGGTGCATTATGAAGATCCAGCTCCTTGAGCGGATTATTCATGCACAGGACGCCCTTCAGTTTCGTATTCTGCGAAAGATCTATCTTCGAGATCTTGTTTGAGGTGAAATCGATCCCCTCAAGAAGCGGGTTCTGTGAAAGGTCCAGTTCTTTTAGGGAATTATCGGTACAGGCGACTTCCTTAAGTTTCGGGTTGTGCGTCAGGTCGAGTTTTCTCAGACCGTTTCCCGAACAAACCAGATCCGTAAGTTCCGGATTCTGCGAAATGTCCAGCAGACTGACGTGGTTTCCCATAAGATAAAGCAATTCCAGCTTCGGATTCTTGCTGACATCCAGTTTGGTAACCTGATTCTCCGTGAGATTCAGCACCCTCAGATTCGGCAGGAACTCGATACCCTGCACGGATCCGATCCCCATATCCGGCGCCTCGATCTCTGTGAAGGACAGTCTCTCCTTTTCCTGCAGGATCCCGTCCTTACTTTTGTCCGCATTTTCTTTGATGTAGTTTCGGAAAACCTCATCCGGGAAGTTCTTCTCGTCGATCGTCACATCCTCGGTATCCGCGCGCAAAAAAGGCGCAACCGCACCAAAAGGAAGGGCCATCGAGCATGCAAGAAGCCCGGTCCCTAAAACCTTCTTACTAATCATAATACTCTCTCCTTCTTTCTGCTAAGCAGCAATAGTACAGCAATTATGCTATCACTCTAAAGTCAGAAAAAAGTGACATATTTGCCACAAAGAGAAAACCACCCCATCCAAGGGCGGTAGCGATCCGCCGCCATAAGGGATTGGGGGGTGTCCGATCATGGGGCGCTTCGCGCGCGTCTCTCTCGCTGAACTCCCGGGATAAGCCGAAAGCTCTGATTCTCTCATTTCCGCATTTTTTTCGACCGTTTTTGAGCCCCAAATAATGCGTCTTCCCCAAAAGCACTGATCCCGACTTACTTTGTCAAGAAAAGAATGCCAAATCGGGCGAAAAACTAATGCGCGGAGGGCGCTTTCCCCGATTTCGGCTTATCCCGGGGTTTATGATCCCCCCAAGAGCGCGCGAGCGCGGTAGTGATCCGCCGCCATAAGGGATCGGGGCGTCCGATCCTGCGCGAAAAGCACTCTCCCCCGGGGCATGTGTGTTGAATCCAAGATAATCACAAAATCAACCTACAATTTTGAACAGTTTCATACCCCAATGTATGTTAAGTTTTGCAGAAACACATTTTACGCATGCACTTATCAAGAAAAGAATGCTCAAACCCCTGAAAACTGTATGTTCAAAAGCAGTTTTTTGTTAACCCGACACACATCGCCTCCAGCCCGGTCAGCGCGCGAAAACCGGACTACGGGTCAAATCGTTGAAACCTAGTTTTTGACCCGTAAGCCCCTCAAAAAGCACTCTCCCCCTCACCCGCACTCACGCACACAAAAAAGGAGCCGCCCCATCTTTTGAGGCAGCCCCTTTCCCTTGTTTTTACTTTATCCGATTTGTTGCTTACGCGTCTGCTTTTGTCTCAGAAGCGGTGGTCTCTTCCGAAGCGGTTGTTTCTTCAGCAGCCGCATTGCCGTCTGCCGGGAGCTCGAGCTTGCAGACCATATCCGCGAAGATCTGCTGCTTCATGAAATCTCTGAAAATGATCTCGATCGGGCTGTCCGAACGGAGCTTGTAGTATACGGTAAATGTTACTGTTTCGCCGTCAGCGATCTTCTGGTAGAGCGGCAGGTCATCCTGTGTCTTACCATGATCTTCCGATTCTTTTCCGGCGGAAGTAGTCTTCAATTCCACACCATCCTGCATAACGAAGTTCGAGTTCATGCAGATCATGAACGGGCTGTCTTCCTTACCGGAGTGGTTGGTGATCGTGTAGGAAATACCTACTACCTTATGTTCTACGATCTTCGAGTCACGATCCAGATCCGTTCCCGTAGAATATCCTGTGATACCGTTGATCTTGATATCGAACTTTCCGCTCGGGGAGCTTGCTTCCGCAGGTGCGCCTTCGCCCAGATTCGGGTTCTCAACCTTAGCCAGTTCCCAATCCACGTGGCGGATCTCCGGCATCTCCCAGGTCGGATCGACCTCGAAAGAAAGCATGTTTTTGTCATCTGCGCCGACATATACCGTGATGACGTCCGTGCTGCCCTTTACGCAGGCAAACTCAACCATACTACGCATGGTCACGCCATCTGCGATCGCATTCCAGATGTCATCGTTATAGTCCATGTTGTCGAATTTTGCAGAAGAACTCGGATCCTTCTTCTGCTCTTCGCCACCCTGCTCGGCCTTCCAGTATACCTGGTTGACGGTCTTAAAGTCGCCGTTATGTGCAGTAATATCGAAATACACGTTGAGCAGGTCATACTCGTACTTATCTTCTGTGTCCATATACTCGAGACCGACGATCTCGATATCGAACTTATCCTGGAAGGTGAACTTCTCAGGGAGTGTGAACTCGGACTTAGCCGCAGTTGTCTCTGTTGTCGTCTCTTCCGATGTTGTCTCCTCAGCAGTTGTTTCTGCTGTGGTATCCTCGGCAGAGGTTTCCGTTGTGGTTTCTTTTGTTGTCTCTTCGGTGGTTTCTTCTTTCTTGCTGCAAGCGGCAAAAGAAGTGAGCATCAGGGCGCCCGTTAAACCAGCGCAGAGAACACGTGTCACTTTGTTCTGTTTCATACAGTTCCTCCAATTCTTGAATTCAACTCATTATAATCCAACGGCTGAATTCCGAGTCCTTTTGAAAAAACTGTATTTTCCACAAAATTATTTCACTGTTTCCGCGCAGATTTTGGCGGTTATTTTCCCGCAAGTCTGCCGAGAAAGCCTGTCACACCGCCGTTTCAGCCGATCCGATCTTCGTAAACGAAATCTTCCAGATGCGCCGTGCCGCCGTTCTCTTTCGTCGCGTAGCAGAACAGTCCGAACCGGCATCCCGTAAAGTGATCGAGCCGGAAACGCAGTTCGTGCGTGTTTCCGATCTTCACTTTTTCCCCATTTTCTATGCAAAAGCACTCTGCCCGATCTTCGCCGAGGGATCCGAATCTTGCTTCGAGCCTTACGCGTAGGCGGTCACCCTCGATCTCGCGCTTTTCCTTGACCGGCTGCCAGGCATCACTGCCGGCCTCCGCCTCTTTCTTTTCTTCTTCCGTCATCGCTTCGCCGAAGACCGCGTAGTTTTTTCCGTTCTCGCGCATTACGCCCACGAAGCAGTACGCACCCTGGAACGCCGCAAGTCCCGCGATATCCCCGTCTTTCAGGTCTGACACATCGATCGTCACTTCGCCCGCGCAGGAAGGAAGCTTCATGCGCTGGGTCAGCGTGTTATGCGCCATGGTCAGTTCCCGGCATACCTTGTCCGTCGTGATCGAGTATCTTCCTTTTCCGAAGGCCATGTTTTCCGGAACAGGCTCATGGTTGAACTGCCAGAAATCTTTCCGCTCCGGGGAAGAAAAGTCGTCGCTTCCGAAGAGCGGCGCATACGTATGCCCCGGCTTCAGATCTGTCGTTTCAAACTCCGCACCTGCCACAAGTTCGACACCGTTTTCTTCGCTGATCCACTTCACATCCGTCACTACCGGGATCCTTCCGACCGCCCCGTTATCCCTGAAAAGCACTGCGTGCCATACCCCTTCCGGGCCTTCGACCACGCCGCCCTGGGCAAACCCGTCCGGTCTGTCAGGCAGGGAGAAGTTCAGCACATCTCCGCCTACGAAATCGTCGGTCAGTGCACGGGCGTGGAACGCCGCTTCGACGCGCCGCCACTCCGTGGCCAGGGAATGGATCGAGAAGAGCCAGTATTCCCCGTTGATCTTATACATATGTGAACCCTCGTAGCCGAGAATAGGATTGTTTTCATCGCTGATCAGAAGCCGGTGGAGTCCGCCTTCCTTTGCACCTGTGAGATCCGGCTTCAGTTCCGTGATATACACTTTCTTATGGCCGTGGATCATGTAGACCCGGTCCTCGTCAAAGAGCATCGAAAGGTCGTAGAAGAATCCTTCCATGATCGTTCTTTCCCATGGACCTTCGATCCTGTCCGCGCAGTAAAGATAGGTCTTCTGAGTATCGTTACAGGAGAAAGCCACATAGAATTTACCGTTATGGTGGCGGATACAGGCAGCCCACATGCCTTTGCCGTAGATATGCTGTTCCCCATTAAGTTTCTGCCCTTCTGTCCCCTCAATGGAATCAAAAACATATGCCGCGTGTTCCCAGTGCACCAGGTCGTAGCTTCGGAGGATCTGTCCACCCGGGAAGAAATGCATCGTGGTACTGATCATGTAGAAAGCCCCGTCAACGAAGATCACATCCGGATCCGGGAAATCCATGCCTAAAATCGGGTTTACGCCTTTTACTCTCATCTCTTCCATCGCTGTCCTCCTGCATGTCTGTCATTTGTTTTCCGGTCTTCTGTTCGGTTGCGGTCCGCGGCCCTGGAAGCGGCCCGCATTTCTGTTTTTCCATTTTACCATCTTTTCACAGTGCTTTTCGAATATGCTATACTATCCGTGATTATTTTTCAGAAAGGGAGCGCAAAATGGAGATCGACGTAAAAAAGCTGACTTTCCGTGACGCCACGAAAGAAGAGAAAAAACAGATCTTCTGGCTGATGAATCTTCGAAGCGTGATCTACCTGATCGTTGCGATCCTCTTTCTCGCTTTAGGGTTTCTTGCTCCATTTATTTTCCCGGCAAGAATGCCCTGGCTCACGTTCGCGGGACTCGGCATCATGAGCATCGCGCTGATCTATTTTTCCGTCACCGAGATCCCGGCCAGGAAGTGCCGGATCTGTAAAGGTACGGTCACCAACAAGCGCGAAGTCAGCGCCAGTGAGGAGACCGGATTATACTATAACGCCGTCACTTTCACCTCCGAAAAAGGCGAGATCTTAGACGACGTGGCCGTTTACTCCGATAAGACGTACGCCTTTCTTGAAGAAGGATCTCCCGCCACCATCGTCTGCTACAACAAACGGACACCGGTGCTTTTTGCGGATAAGCAGTTTCAGAAGAAATAGGAAGCATAAAAATCGAGGGGCGTCTCACCTCGAGATCGCCCCTCTGTCCTTGCGCCAAGACGGCTAAAGTTTGAACAAGGAATTTCGCTTGGAAGGAATTAATAGGTAGGCTCTATTAGACCGTACTGACCGTCTTTGCGCTTATACACAACACAGACATTTCCGGTTTGCGCATCCAGATAAACCAGGAAGCTGTGTCCAAGCATTTCCATCTGTAAGATCGCTTCTTCCGACTCCATCGGAACGAGCTGGAATGTCTTACGCTTAATGATTGCCGGTTCGTTGTCTTCTTCTTCGTAGTCCTCTTCTACGATGTCATTGAGATATTCATTGATGATCGGATAGTCTTTCTTCTGACGCTGGATCCTTGTTTTCTGTTTTCTGATCTGGGACTCCAGCTTGTCCACTGTTCTGTCTACTGCGTTCAAAATATCTTCGTCACGAGCTTCTGCCCGGAAAATATGATTCTGTAGTTTTAATGTGATCTCCACCTTCTTAAGTTCTCTTTCCGGGTGGATCTTGATATTGAATGAGCCCTCCTGTCCAAAATACTTGTCGAATTTTGCGAGTTTACTAGCAATTTTCTCTTCCAAGCGCTTGCCGATTTTGATTCCGTTTCCTTGTGTCGTGATCTTCATGTAATCACTTCCTTCCGCTTGTTCATTTTCGTGAACTCTTGTTCGTTCACATCTCTATTATATGAAACAAAGATTCACAGAATGGTAACACACGGCACGAAGCAGATCCTCAAATTGTGTTATAATAAAAATGTTGAGGCTCTGATCGACGAACGTCTTTCAGAGCCTCTTGTTTTTCTTCTTTTATTGTGTCTTTCTGTTCGAAAAGCACTATGCTTCGGGGATCTCCAGCGGGGTCTCTTCTGTGGTTTCTGCCGGAGCTTCTACCGGCATTTCTTCCGGCATCCCTTCGAGGGGTGCTTCCTGGATCTCTTCTACCGCTTCTTCCGGTGCTTCACAGAGCACATCACCTGCAAGTATCATAGGTTCTTCTTCCGGCACGGGTTCCGCCACCGGCTCTTCCACAGCTGCCGTTTCCGCTGTTGCCAGGATCGGCACCGCCGCCACGTCAGTAGACTTCAGTCCCACCGGGCCCAGTGTCACCGGATCCACACGTGTAACCACGGAAACATCATTCGACTCCGGAAACTTCTGGCCGCACGCCGAGCAGTATGCATGCTCGAGAAGGTTTTCCTTCTTACAGTGCGCACATTCCTTGTAGCCACGCTCATAGAGGATACGCAGACGGCATTCTTCGATCTCCACATATAATCTCGAGATATTCTCACAGCGGGAATTGATCTCCTTGGAAACATCCGCGTTCATGTCCTTGAATTGCTTATAGTACAGCATACCGATCTCGTTATAGTACACGCCGATCGCACGGTTCTTATCTTCGATCGACTTCTGCAAAGCCGAGATCTGATTCTTCTTCGGGTCAAAGAGTGCCATATCCTCTTCCTCCAATCACTGATACGATCCCTGCCGGTATGGTCTTCCGGCGAAGGTCCTTCCTACATCGCTCCCCTATTATATATCGGAGGGCGCCTCTTTCTCAAGCATGATCGCCACCGTTCTCTTGATCGGTATACCCTGCTCCGCATATTTGCTTTCAAATTCCGTACGGATATTCTCCTTATCCCACTCGCTGTGATGAAGATCTCTCGTGACACAGGTCGTTTCCCATCCGGATGCCGCGAACTCCTCAAGCGAGAAATCGAAGAGCGCATCGTTATCTGTTTTGAATTGGATCTGCGCGCCTTTCTTCAGGACCTGTCTGTACATATCCAGGAAAGCCCGGTACGTCAGACGGCGTTTCGGTTTATTCTGTCTCGTCCACGGATCACAGAAATTGATATAGATCCGGTCGACCTCCTCCGGTCCGAAAAACTCCAGAAGATTCGTCGCGTCCCCACGGATGAAAAATAGATTTCGAAGGTTCTCGCGCGTTGCTTTTTCCATGGCAAGAAGACAGCAGGACGGCTCCCGCTCGATGGCGACATAGCACACGTCCGGATATTTCTTCGCCATTTTCTCCGAGAAAAGCCCTTTGCCGCAGCCGATCTCCACAAAGAGTTCCGCGTCAGCCTTCATGCCGCAGGCTTCCCTCCAGTGGCCCTTGTTCTGCGTCGGGTCATCAAAAAAGTGCTCCGAGCACGCTTCGGTCCTCGGGATCAGATTTCTCTTCTTGCGCATTCTCGCCATGTTTTCTGTCCTCTTCTTTCCATCGCACATGTACAAGCCATTTTACCGAAAAAAAAGCACTTTGTTAACTCATTTGCAAATCAGGGAAAAAGAAATATACTATTCCTTAAGAAAACAAAGGCTCCTTAATGTGGCCACGAGGCGGAAAGATTCATGAAACCCACATCTGTAACCATTATGTTTTTCCAGAACAGCGAGCCCTACTCGGTCGAGTATCCGGGGGAGGAAGCCGCTTCTTTTTTCGATACGGTGCAGGTCATGGAGGAAGATCATTTCCGGCTCCTTCTGAAACCGAAAAAACCCATCGAGATCCGCGAACTGAAAGCTGTTTTCCCCTTCACCTTCGACAAGAAGGACTGTATCTTCATGAACGGATACCAGTCCTGGACCGTGTGCAAGGAATACAGCGTGGATACGACAAATGTCATCGCCGAAAGAATGGCGAAGATCATGAAGCATGCGCCCCAGGATGACTGCGGTGACCGCTACTTCACCTTATACCCGAAGCAGAACCGGTGGCTCCACGGCGTCAGTTACGGCTACGTCCGCCAGGACAAGGATTTTTCCTTTTTCGGCTCGCTTTCCGAAAAAGACGGCTTCACCTTCTTCGATATTCATACAGACGAGGGCACCCTCACCATCCGGAAAGACGCCGCCAAGCGCATCGTGGATGACTCGTACGTTGCTTTTGACGTCGTATTCCTTAAAGGTTCCGAGAAAGAAGTTTTCGACGAATACTTCCGCCGTCTTCAGATCGCGCCTTCCAAGGCAAAAAATGTGACCGGCTATACCACCTGGTACCGGCACCAGCAGGACATCGACGAGAAGAAACTCCTGTCTGACATCAAGGAGATCTCCGACCTGACCACGAAACATCCGTGCAAGTTCTTCTTCATCGACGAAGGTTACGAGCATTCCATCGGCGACTGGCTCGTGCCGAAGAAGAATCACTTCCCGCACGGTCTTTCTTCCGTGACGAAAAAAGCACTGGAGCTGCAGCTTCAGCCGGGCATCTGGATCGCGCCTTTCGTCTGCGACAAGAAGTCCCATATCTATAACAACCACCGCGACTGGCTCCTCCGAAGCCCATCGGGCGATCTTGTGGAGGCCTGTAAGTCATGGAAAGAACTGTACTGTATCGATATCACGAACGTGGCGTTCCGCCACCATATGAAGAATGTGCTGGTCACCATGCGGGATGACTGGGGGATCTCGGCGTTCAAGTTCGATTTCCTCTTTGCGGCCTGCGCGCTTCCGTCCCCGACCATGACCCGCGGCGAGAAGATGTTCGACGCCGTGCGTTTCTTGAAAGAGTGCGTCGGCGATTCCGTGACCATCGGCTGCGGCGTACCGCTCATGGCGGCGGCCGGCGTCTTCGATTACTGCCAGGTCAGTTGCGACGTCTCTCCGGACTGGTTCCCGCCGCTGACGCTTGCAAGCCGTGAACAGAACTCGACTTACCGTGCCCTAGTGGACATGATCGGGCACCGCCAGCTGTCCGGACGTGCTTTCGGTCTCTTTAACAATGTCCTGCCGATCAACAACAAGGCGTTTCTTTTCGATCACGACAGGCGGGTCCTTCTGGCCCGTGCCCAGGGTCTGTCCGGCGGCATGATCCTGACCTCCGACGAGATCGGGAAGTACTCCGCCGAGGAGACCGTTATCTGGAATACCGTTCATTCCCTGAACGACGCAACGATCACGGATGTGTACCTGCAAAACCGCGATCTCATCGTCGAATACGAGCTTTTCGGGCAGCCCCAAAAGATGCTGGTTCCCCTGCACGAGTGATTTTCAAGAATCTGTTGACAAACAGACGCAAAGCAAGTACAATTATTCAGCGTCTTATAAGACGCCAATCGATCTGGAGAAGTCGCGTAGCCTGGTCGAGCGCGTACGACTGGAAATCGTATAAACCCCAAAAGGGTTTCGAGGGTTCGAATCCCTCCTTCTCCGCCACAGACCTCTTGAAGCTTTGTTTCAAGAGGTTTTTTCTTGTCGTTTTGAATCGTTCATCGCTCATTCTTCAATTCAAAATGAGCGATGAAAACGAGTGATGAAAAAGGCCCGGATCGCTCCGGGCCTCAAAACAGTTTATCCGATTACTACTCCGACGACAGACGCGCCACCTGAATTCTCAGCGGTGACTTTGTCCCCGGTCTTTGCAGATACCGATTCATCTAATTCAAAAGCGATCTTCGCTTCATCACCCGGCATCAGCATGTCCCCAACCACAGAAGCCACTTTTCCTTTATATGTTTTACTTCCGATCTTGATGTCCACTTCATCTCCCGTGGAGAACGGATAATTCTTTCCGCCTTCTTCGGCCGTGAGAAGATAGCCGTACACGTTGACAGTTGCTCCTGAGACCGAAGATCCGTTATTCTCATCTTTCCATTTATCCATAACAGAGACTGTTTTCTTCGCATTGTCTGTGCTGAAATTGTCGCAATCAACGATATATTCGTTAACTCCCGGCAACAATGATCCAATGTCCGTCTTTAAGATCTCTACAGAAGAATCATCCGGATTCGATGCTTTTGAAATGTAGACAACAATGTTTTTGATCCCTAAATCTTTCAGCATTTCGATGTTTTCCAGAGTCTGGGGCATGATTCCGTCCTGTGCACTAACTACCAGGATCGCGCCAGAAGGCTCAATGCCTTTGCTTGTAATACCCTTACAAATATCGTTATAATCCGGCAGATCATAGATAGTGTAACTTCTTGCATCTGATTTTACGGAAACGCTTGCAGCACGATAAGTCACACCATTGCTCTTACATTCTTTTGCACTATTCAGATCATCAACGGAAGTGCTTTTCCCGTATGCGGAGGCAATTGATGCAGTCACCTCGGACTTACCATGTCCGATCTGTCCTAAAACGATTACACTAAAACCTCCGGATGAAGAACCACCCTTACTGCATCCGCCAAGAAGCAGCGATGTGAACAGCATACAAACTAACAGCAGGCACAGATTTGTTTTCTTGGTCATATCCTTTTCCTCCCTCTTTTTTCAAAAAACCTCATTCTTCCAAAGGCGGATCGTATTCTTTCCATTCCGATCACCTCATTTCGAGAATAACAGTTCATCGTCCATTATACAAATATAATCGAGTGTAATTGAGGCTCGTTAATTCGCAAAATCAGAAGTTTCACGTGCCGCCTGGCGCATGATTTTCCTATTTCCCCGGCACTGTACTATAATAAAAGAAAAACTTTTTTCAAATCGTGTGTCACATTTTTCTCCGCCCGGCTGTATAGAGGGTGAAAGGGCAAAGGAACCCGGATAAAAATCAACAAACGATCACGAAAAGAGGTAATGAAAAATGAAAAAGTTAGTAGCAGTTTTAATGACAGTCGCAATGGTAGCCGCAATGGCAGGTTGCAAAAAAACAACAAGTACAACGATAACGAGCACATCTCCGTCGACCGTCGAGGTCCCGGCCTCCAGTGAAGAAGATGCGCTGATGAAGCTTCGCAGCATGGGCAGAACGGAGGGTCCGAATATGTTAGGTCAGGTAGGCGGATGGGATGGCAACATCGACAACATCGATCTTTCGAAGAACGCGGAAGCCAAGGCAGCTCTGGAAAAAGCAACAGCCTCTCTTGCCGGCATGAACTTCGAGGGGATCTACCTCCTCGGCAAGCAGATCGTCTCCGGCACCAACTACTGCATCCTCTGCAAGGGTACCGCCACTGTTCCGGACGCGATCCCGGGATACTATCTCGTATATGTCTACGAGGATCTCAACAGCAACGCAGAAGTCCTGAAGATCGACCCGCTTCTCGAAGTACCGGAAGCCAATCTCAGCGGCGGCTGGGGCATCAACACCGGCGACGTTGCTTTTGACAAGAACGCGGAAGTCAAGGCGGCTTATGAAAAAGCAATCCGCGACATGATCCTGACCGGCGGCGAAATGGAGCCGGTAGCGTACCTCGGAAGCCAGGTCGTAGCAGGCATGAATTATCTGGTACTCTGCCGCGTAAAGGCTGTCGTGGAAGATCCTTCCACGGAGCTGGTACTCGTCACCATCTACGCCGACCTCGAGGGCAATGCGACGATCACATCTCAGGATGTCAACTGGGATCCGCAGCAGCCGGACGGCGCTCCTATCGTTTCCGAAGAATCTGAAGCAGACAGCTGATCACAAGTAGGAGAAGTACATGGAGCTACGCTTCCTAAAACCAAGTCAGTGCTTTTGCTTAGGAAACCTGCAGGCAGGAAAGACCTCCTGTCTGCAGGCTTTACCTGCACCACGTTTCTTCCCGGGTCTTCGATCGGTCATCCATTTCTTCCTTCAGAAAACAGGTATCCGTGCTGTAGAAAAGAGTGCGGAGAAAGAGAGCCGAGTTGCCGTACCGGAGCCGGAGAAAAACACCGATCCGGACCAGCAGGACCGCTATCTTCGCGGCATCCTGGATAAGCACGGCAACCGTATCCTGCGACTGGCGTATTCCTACGTACACAACATGGAAGACAGTGAAGAGATCCTGCAGGATGTGCTTCTCAAGCTGATCAGCCAGGCGCCGGCCTTCGAAAGCAGCGAGCACGAAAAAGCCTGGATCCTCCGGGTCACGGCCAATCTCAGTAAGAACCGCATCGAGTACAACAAGCTCCGCGACACAGATGAGCTGAACGAAGAGCTGGTCGCGGAAAAGAAGGAGGATCTTTCCTATATCTGGGAAGCCGTCAAGTCCTTGCCGGAGAACTACCGCGAGGTCATCCACCTCTTCTACGAAGAAGGCTACCAGACCGATGAGATCGCACAGATCCTGGGCGAGAGCGGCGCCAACATCCGCACCCGGCTCAAGCGGGCAAGAGAGAAACTGAGAGAGATTTTAAGAGAGGAGTACGATTTCGATGAGTAAGTATAAAGAGATCATGGACAATATCGAACTTACAGACGAGATGCGCGAGCGTGTCCTGAAGAACGTGAAAGCCGCTTCTGCTTCCTCGTCGGAAGCACGCACCGAAGAACGTACTTCCAAATCTTCCGGCAAAACTCCCGCCTCCCCTGCTCCGGTCAGAAAGGCTAACCGGACAATGATCCTGAGCATCATCGGATATGCCGCGGCATGTCTTCTGATCTCCGTCGGCGTCTTCTTCTCCTGGAAAGGTTCGCAAAGAGGAAATCAGGATCCATCCGCCTCTGAAACACCTTTGACTGAAGTCACGGTCACGACGAGTTCCGGTATTTCGGCCGGCGGGCCGGACAGTTCCTATCCTTCAACGACAGATGTTCCCGGGTATCCGATCTATTGCGAAGATATCTCGGGGATCAATAAGGAATTCAGTTTTGCGTTATTGGATCTGACGACTCTTCCCTTCACGCCTGTACAGAAAACATACGTTGCCTACAGTAACGTCGCGGAGATCGTCTACACCGGTACCGAAAGTGACGAATGCGTCTGGCGCATCAGCCCGGATGCCTTCCAGATCACAGCCATCGCGGAAAACTTCTCTTCTTCAAAAGAGATAAAACTGGATGACGGAAGCACCTTCAATCTGTATGGGGACGACGGAGCATTCTCACTCGCAACCTGGTTTGACGGGACAAACTATCAGTCGATCCAGTTCCTGAAAAATGAAGAGGAAGCCACGTTCAAGGCGATCGTAAGTGAGATCCTCAGCATGGCGTAAGGGCGCGTCAGTGCTTTTCAAGCAAACGGCGCAGCGCTTGCCGGCGCTTTTATAAAATGTGGACGGCTTATTACGGGAATGGGAAAACACATAACAAGTTCATAAAAAGAACACGAAAGTTCGCATTTATGGGTATCAGAGAAATTTGTTTTCATGTATAATAAGAACATAACTAATTTGGAGGTGTTGTTATGACTTTTGAACAATTAATGGATTATGCTATCGAACAAGATTGTTCCGACGTGCATATTACCGTAGGTACCAACCTCGCCGTCAGAAGATATGGGGTTCTTCACATTCTCGACGAGCGTCCTACAGCGGAAGAATCTTTGGCGATGATATATACTATCCTTTCCAACGAGGAGATCGCACGTGTTGAAGCCGGCGAAGATATCGACCTTGGTCTCATGATCGACAGCGAAGTACGTATCCGTGCCAATGTATATCACCAGAGAAACAATCTTGCCTGCAGCATTCGTATCCTTATGGCTCAGATCCCTGAGTTTGAAGACCTCGGTCTTCCAGATGTCGTAAAAACACTTGCTTCTGCCAAGAACGGTATCATCCTCGTCTGCGGCCCGACGGGTTCTGGTAAGACGACGACTATGGCAGCTATCGTTGACTACATCAACAAGAACGAAGCGAAGCACGTTATCACGATCGAGGATCCGATCGAGTATATCTACCCGCACAACCGTGCTATGATCCACCAGCGTGAACTGCATCGTGATACCGATTCTTTCGCAAATGCTCTCCACTCTTCCCTCCGTGAAGACCCGGATATCGTATTCGTAGGTGAGATGCGTGACTTCGATACTATCGCTGCTGCTATCACGGCTGCTGAGACAGGTCACCTCGTTCTTTCCACACTCCATACACAGAGTGCCGCGCAGACCATCAACCGTATCATCGACGGTTCCCCGGCTGACAAGCAGGAGATCATCCGTTCCCAGTTCGGTACTAACATCCGTGGCGTTATCTGTCAGCAGCTGCTGCCGATCACCGATGGAACCGGCCGTATCCTGGCAACCGAGATCATGGTTGGTACCAACGCCATCAAGAACCTCATCCTTGAGGACAAGATCGTCATGATCCCTGGCGTTATCCAGTCCGGTAAGAGCCTCGGCATGCATACTCTCAACGAGGATCTCATCCGTCTCTACAAGGGCGGCTACATCAACTGGAAGACCGCGCTGGATGCAGCTTACGATCCGCAGGATCTGGAGAAGACACTGGGCCTCAATGCTCCGCTGTCCTTCAACAACAACTGATCAGCTAATTCAAAACAAAAAAACGAAGGGTCGTCTCAAAATGAGGCGACCTTTTTTTGTTATTCGAAGGTCATATCGAGCGACTTTCGGCATTTGTCGCTCATTCTGTCGCTCCGAGCCTATCTAAAAGTAACAGATCGAGTGACTTTCGGCATTTGTCGCTCATTCTGTCGCTCCAAGCCTATCTAAAAGTAACGGATCGAGCGACTTTCGGCATTTGTCGCTCATTCTGTCGCTCCGAGCCTATCTAAAAGTAACAGGTTGAGCGACTTTCGGCATTTGTCGCTCATTCTGTCGCTCCATGCCTATCTAAAAGTAACAGATCGAGCGACTTTCGGCATTTGTCGCTCATTCTGTCGCTCCAAGCCTATCTAAAAGTAACAGATCGAGCGACTTTCGGCATTTGTCGCTCATTCTGTCGCTCCAGGCCTATCTAAAAGTAACAGATCGAGCGACTTTCGGAGCTTGTATTGCGAAACGCACTACCCCAACAAAATAGGCGGCCCAAGAACTATCTTGAGCCGCCCTTGAATCCTGCTAAAGCGATCAATTCTTCTCTTCTTTATCCTTCTCGCGGAGAAGGAGGCCGAAGGTGCCGGGGCCGCAGTTTACGGCGATCGCCGGGGAGGCCTGGCGGAAGTAAACTTCGTCGAAGGCCATCTTCTTTTCGATCTGCTCGCGGATCCAGTCCAGATCTTTCTTGCTGATACCGACGTAGGTCACAAACAGTTGTCTGGTGTCGGTCGGTTTTTCATTGGACAGGCAATAATTGATGTATTTCTTCCAGGCTTTCTTTCTGGATCCGAAATAGATCATGCCCAGTCCCATCTTTCCTTTTTTCAGCACGAGTACCGGACGGCCCATGAGAGAATTGACGATATTCGCCGCGCCTTTTCCGACCTGTTTGGAACGGGCAAGGAAGTCGAGATTGTCCACGATAAAGCTGGTATGCACTTTCTTCTTCATCTTCTCGATCCGGGCGAGGATCTCTTCCGGGCTCTTTCCGGCTTCGGCCATGCGGCAGGCTTCAACGACAAACAGGCCCTGGCCGCTGGACAGATGTCCCGAATCGAATACAAAAACACTATCGAAGGACTTGGATGCTTCCAAGGCCACGTGGTATCCGCTGTTCTCGACCTTGCTGGAAATGGAAATATGGATGATATTGTTCGCATAAGACAGCTGGCGGGCGAAGAATTCCTCCACCTCTTTGAGGTCCGGCGCAGTCGGCCGTACCTCGCTGTCCCGGTCTTCCATGTATTTCAGGACGCCCTTCGTGTCGATCTCCCTGCCATCCTTGAACACACCCTCACTCGTAATGACCTTGTGCGGAAGGACCTTGATGCCGTACTTGGTGATCAGCTCCGGTGGAAGATCCGCGACGCTCTCGGTCGTGATGATAACTCTCTTTCTCTTCTTATCACCCTGCATCCAGGAGATCGTCTCCTCCGCGATCTCACTTCTGTTTCCGGTAATATGGACGATTTCTTTCGGAAGGAGCCGATAAAGCTCATTCTCCAGTTCTTCGCCGCTAACCGGCTTCACGAGATATCCGTCGAAATTCTCTTTAATGTAAAGCGCTCTATGCTCTTCATCTGCATTCGCGGTCAGGATCACTATGCCGGTCTCACGGCAGCGGCCGCCGGTCTGCTCTTTGATCCTGCGCTTACACTCGATACCGTCCATCTCCGGCATGAGATGATCCATGAAGATCACGTCATACTTGATATTCAGCGTCTTGCGGAGTGCTTCCGCACCGCTTGACACCGTATCGATCCGGACTTTCGTCTCACGCAAAAGTTTATTTACGACCATCAGGTTGGCTTCGTTATCGTCGACCACAAGGATTCTTGCCTGAGGTGCTTCAAACCTAGGAACATATTCCTTCTTCTTGGAAAGGGAATTGCTCTTGTCGAAATTATACTGGCCCATCTTGGTCTTGCTTTCCGTGATCTGCGGGATCTCGATGATGAATGTCGAACCCTTGGTATAGACACTGTTGACCGTCACTTTACCGCCCATCAGATCGACCAGCTGTTTGACGATGGCAAGACCCAGGCCCGTACCTTCGATATGCTTGTTGGAATCCTCATCCACACGCTTGAAGGCCGAGAAAAGATACGGGATATCTTCCGGCTTGATGCCCACACCGGTATCCGTCACGGTATAGATCATGTTGCATTTGTTCTCGTCGGTCTGTTCACACTGGACAGAAAGCGATACCGAACCTTCCTTGGTATACTTGATCGCGTTGTTCAGGACATTGATCAGGATCTGCTTGATACGGACATCGTCACCGACCAGACTGTTCGGGATATCCGGAGATACGTCCACATGGAAATCCAGTTTCTTTTCCTTGGCGCGGATCCACATCATACCCACCAGATCCGAGAGCATCTCGCCGGTCTGATAAGGCGCATCGAGAAGCTGCATGCGTCCGGACTGGATCTTCGACATATCCAGGATATCGTTGATCAGATTCAGAAGAAGCTTACCTGCCGACTTGATGTTGGCCGCATCTTCCATGACTTCCTCACTGACATCCTCACGGAGGATCATCTCATTCAGGCCGATGATCGTATTGATCGGGGTACGGATCTCATGGCTCATGTTCGAGAAGAAACTGGTCTGCGCCTTGTTCAGCATCTGGATCTCCTGATGCTGCCTGGTCTCCACCACGATCTCGCGGTAAAGGCAATACTTCGTGTAGAGCATCACGATACCCATCGAGAGCTGGAAGAAGGAGAAGATCAGGAAGTTCAGGAATGCATTCCTCTCTATTACGTGCAGTGCCGCATAAGCATGGTAAAGCATCGGGATCATGCCTCCATCCGCTGCCAGTGCAATCAGCACATATTCGATCGGATTGATATAAAGACACATCGGAACCAGTAGGGCCACCGTCATGAAAAGCGTCGTATCCACAAAGGAATTAAAATGCACGTTAATATAGCACAGTGCCAGTACAAACGCGTACATGCCTACCGCCAGAAAAGCATTGAGTCCGTATAGTAGTTTATACCGGTTCTGGTAATCCTTGGTGGCGAAGCGCATACCGATCATCCAGACCATCAGCAGGCCCAGCATTACCACATATATCATCCTGTGATAGAAAAGACTGTTCATGAAAAGTTCAGGCTGAAGGAAAGTCCATCCCAGGAAGAACATTCCGAAAAAGGCAACGATCGAAACGATCACCATGGTCGTTCTGGACAATCCCTGAAAGATCGAGCGTACCACTTCCGGCTCATGAGATGATGGTTTGAAAAAGTACTGGATTACACTTTTCATAGATCGATCCCTCCTTCCTCATCAACCGGATCAAACTCGAGGATCTCTTCCTCATCGTCTTTCGCTCCGCTCGTATCAGCTTCCGCCTTTCCCGGATCTTCCGACGATTCCGGGAGAGCTTCAGACGGAGTTTCCGTTTCCGCGGAGCCTTCCGGTGATGCCTGTGCCGAAGTTTCTGTTTCCGCGGAAATCTCCTTCGGCGCGACGTTCACCTCTTCCTCATTCTTCTCGGTTTCCTCCCCTACAAGTTCCATCGTTTTTTCAGTCAGATCCTTATAGTGGCGGATCATGGCATCATGGTTGCCGGAGATGAACTCCGCGTTTTTCTGCTTCGCCGCCATTTCCAGTGCTTTTGCCTCATCCGAGAGCGCACAGGCGCCGACCATCTTGGCCGTGCTCTTCAAGGCGTGTACCAGGATCTCGTAATTATGCAGATCGCCTTCCGCTTTATATTTCTCCATCAGCGGGATCTTGCCGGACGCTTCCGAAGCGAACTGCGAAAGGAGCGAACGGTAGAACTCGAAATCACCCATGCAGTACTTCATGCCCACATCGGTATCGACGCCGAGAGAAACGAGTCCCTCACGGACTTCACTGTCACTCTTTTTCTCTTTTGCTTCCGCCGGAGCACCGGACGTCTCAGCAGCTGCCGGAGTCTTCTCTCCCGCCGCAGCTACGGCCGCCGCTTTTCCTGACGGACGGCTCAGCGCTGCGTGCTTACTTCTCATAGAAACATAGTCGACTTTCTTCTGCGCTTCCTCGTCGATCGGCTCCATCGTCACCGCCGCCTTCGGGAGCACCTGCTTCATGACACGTTCGAGTTCGTCGATCTCGATCGGCTTACTGACAAATCCGTCGAAGCCTTCCGACAGGAACATCTGCTTGGCGGAACTCATGGCGTTGGCCGTGAGTGCCACGATCGGGATCTGGGTATTCTTGCCGGCCACATCCGAGCGGATGCGTTTCATGGCTTCCACACCATCCATGCCGCTCATCATATGGTCCATGAAAATGATATCGAAGATCTGTTCCCGACATATATCAATGGATTCCGGCCCGGAAAGCACTGTCGATACTTCCATGCCGTAGTTTCTGAAGATGCTCTTTCCGACCACCAGGTTCATCGGTTCGTCGTCCACGATCAGGGCACGTACACCGCGGCAGAACATCTTGTAGCCGGTGCTCTGCTTGTCGTGCAGGCTCATGTTCAATACGGAAACGACCGGGAAGCAATAGAACGGTTTTTCCATCACACGGGAACGGGAATATTCCGGAAGCGAGAAATCTTCATTGGCAACGACCACGACGATCATGTCTTTCGCCAGTTCTTCCATCAGTTCCTGATTGCCGTTATACTCCTCTTCCGCAACAAAGAGATGCGTCATGTGGATCGTATCGTGAAGAAGTTTGAGATCGTCCGGATTGCTGACACGGTGCATCTGGACACCCAGTCCTTTTACGATATTGAGGACCATCGAGTTATAGTAATCACGCACGGCCGGATCCGGATATTTCTCGAAGTGCAGGTAGGCGCCGAGGCAGAGCTCCTCAGGATTGTTGACGGACATGCAGCTTGTGGGATCCACTACCTTCTGCGGCAGGCTGACGACGACCGTCGTACCTACGTCCGGTTTACTGGAGATCGTCATGAATCCGCCGAGAAGGGAAACAAATCCGGATACGATCGCCAGACCCAGTCCGAGACCGCCACCCATTCTGGCCCGTCCGGAATCGGCCTGGTAGAAATTGTCATATACTTTCTCCAGTTCATATTCGGACATGCCGATACCGGTATCCGTGACCTCGATGCAGAGGTTGACGCCATATTGCTGGGTTTCGCAGGTGATGCGGACATAAACGCCGCCGTGTCTTGTGTATTTCAGGCCGTTGCTGATCAGGGCCCGGAGGATTTTCTTGAGCTTGCTGACATCCGAATGCATGACAGCCGGGATCCCCGGATCCACATCGATTATCAGCTCCACTTCCTTCGGTTTCGTATGACGGATCTCCGATACCAGATCGTGCAGGAGCGAAGAAAGCATATAGTCTTCGTCGTTGGTCACGGCCTTTTTCCGGTCGATCTCGGAATAGTCCAGGATATCACTGATCTGCTCGGCGACTTTTCTTCCGGCATCGCGGACGGAGATCAGGTCTCCGAGGATCTCTCTGTTCTGGGATTTATCGATACAGATACTGGTTAGGCCGATGACCGCATTGACCGGAGTACGGATCTCGTGGGAAACATTGGCCAGAAAGTCGTTCAATCTTTCCGTGGCTTCGGTCAGCTGGGTAACTTCTTCTTTTGTACTGCCCAAGACCTGGGTCCACTTATCGATGATGATCTTGGCAAACCAGCCGATGAAGAAGATCATGACCAGGTGCAGGGCCGAACGTGAGGCCAGGAGCCCGTCAAACTTTTCGCCGTTGATGATCATGATGGAAAAGTCGTAGGCCATGGTCACATAATAGGTCACCTGGCATAACGTGATCAATCCTTTCATGCCCGTCATGGTAAAGAGCATGATCAGGGAAGACATGACCACCGCCAGATCAAAGGTACTGGTGAGGTGTATGCCATAGAAGAAGGCCGTGCACATCATGAGCACCGAATAGATCCGGATACGCACCGCCGGCGTGGCGTCCTGTCTGAAATGCATACTCCAGCAAACACACACCGCCGCCGCAATGAGAAGGAGTACCCATTTTTCCCACCCCATCAGGAACGATTCTCCGATCAGGATCACGGTAAAGGCCGTATATGTGATGAGAAGCATCAGATGCGAGGATTGAAACAGTTCATTGTTTTCATGCTGGTCATTTGGATTGCTCATTTTGACTTTCCTCCTGCTTCTCGGTCTTTTTCTCTTTCATGATGGAGATCATGATATCGGCGTATTTCGGATCGAACTGCGTGCCTTTGCCGGCTTCAAGCTCCGAGATGATCTTGTCATCCGACAGTTTTTCGCGGTAGCTCCGGTTACTGGACATGGCGTCGTAAGCATCCGCCACGGCGATGATCCTCGCCACCTCCGGTATATCGAATCCGGAAAGTCCCTCCGGATACCCACGGCCGTCGAACCTTTCATGGTGGTAACGCGCCGCGATGGTCAACTCCGGATCCTCCTCGATCCGCTCGAGGATCTGCGCACCCATGGCCGGGTGCTTCTTGATCACGGCAAATTCTTCGTCCGTCAGCGACGACGGTTTATTGATAATGGCATTGGGAACACCGATCTTGCCCACATCGTGCAAAAGGCCCATCATGTAGATCTCCTCCTGACGGAACTCGGAATACCCGGCCCTTTTCGCGATCTTTCTGGAATAGTACGCCACTCTTCCGGAATGACCTCTCGTATAGATATCTTTGGTATCGATCGCGGCAGCCAGCGCCTCCACCACATGTACCAGCAGCATCCGGTTTTCCTGCGTCTTCATCTTCACTTCGTAGCTCAGCTGGTTCTGAAGCGTCACCAGTTCGATCATGTGCCGGACACGAAGGAGCAGCACTTCCGGAATGAAAGGCTTGCGGATAAAGTCCATCGCACCGAGGGCGAGGCCTTTGCTTTCCGCACCGGAACTCTCGTCCGCCGTCAGGAAGATCACCGGTATCTTTGCCGCCGCGGAACTGATCAGGCGGAGACGGCGCAGCGTCTCATAGCCGTCCATGTCCGGCATCTTGATATCCAGAAGGATCAGATCCGGACAATGCCCCGTCTCTTCCACATGGTCGAGCAGTGCTTTTCCCGACTTCAGCGCCGTGACACGGATCCCGCCGGCAGAGAGGATCTTGCCCGCCACCTGCAGGTTCATGGTATCGTCGTCCACGATGATGATATTTCTATCTTTCTTCTTATTGAACCGCTTCTCGTATTCGTTGCCGAGGAATTCGTGCTCATATGTGACCACAAGCTTCGATCCCATATTCTCCACCCAGGTGTCCACGATGTGGCGGATGACCTTATCCTTGGAGTCTTCACGGATGTCCGTCAGGAATACGAAATACTGGTTTTTCCGATTGCGCATCAGGATATCGGATTTACGGAGCGACTGGCGGATATGGTTGCCGAACTCGTCGAGAAGATCGACGTACTCCTCTTCTCCTACACCTTCCGCCGGCTCCAGAGTGAAAAGCACTTTGCACGCGGAGATCCTGTTTCGTACGATGTACCGCATGATGTAACGGTATACGGGAGAGAAGGAATCCTTGTCCAGCTGCAGCGCCACATCGGGAATGGTGCGCTCGCCGAGGATGCCGGAAATGGCACTGATATCCGGAAGCCCGCTTCCCTCTTCTCCGTCGTCAAAAGCTTCCGCGCAGTAGAGGCTGTATCCGTGCTTGCCGTTTTTCTTGACTGTGTAGAGCGCCTTGTCCGCCAGCTTGATCAAGGCATTGTAATCGTTTCCGTGGCGGGGAACATAGATGGCTCCGACCGATGCGCCCAGAGGAATATCCATATCCTCGCCCATCAGGTCTTTGGCCATCGCCACCACTTTCTCGTTGAGCTGTGTCGTGATCGCGGAAACAGAGGAATCGGTCATCACGCCTTTGGCAAAAGCGACGAATTCGTCGCCGCCGAGACGGCCGCAGGTGCTTCCTTCCGGAACCGCGCTCTCTACGATCCTTGCAAATCCGGAGAGGACCTTGTCGCCCATGTCATGACCGTAGATGTCGTTTACGGGTTTGAAGGAATCGAGGTCGATCATCATGAGGCATCCTGTGGAATCGGCGCACACCTTGGTCAATCTCGCTTCGCTGGCGCCCTTATTCAGGAATCCGGTCAGCTTATCGATCGACGCTTCACTCTTCAGGCTGCGCATCTCGGAACGGCTGGACATGACATTGTCGATCCTTCGCATCAGCACATCCGGATTGAAAGGCTTTCTCACGAAGTCCGACACACCCATCTCAAATCCACGGGTCTCTGTATTCGTATCCTCATCCGCCGTCAGGAAGATGACCGGCGTACTGTCCGCACCGGTCTTTTTCTCATATTCACGGAGATGCTGAAGAGTCTCGAATCCGTCCATATCCGGCATCTTAATGTCCAGAAGGATCAGATCCGGAAATCCCTTCTCAGGAATATAATCCAGAAGCGCCTGTCCCGACTTTAGTGCCGTCACGCGCATATTGTTCCTGCTTAAAATGTGTCCTGCCATTTTCAGGTTCGCGGTATCATCATCCACGACCATAACCCACTTTGCCATAAGTAATTTCCCCCGGGTCAACTTGTTCCTGTGTTTTTCTTAATTCTTCCCTACTCGCCGCTTACATCATGCTGTCCTTCCGGCAGGAATTCGAAGATCTCATCTTCCTCTTCCATGCCGTTACTGCTTACGCCCAGTTCCTCTTCAATGGTCCGGACGATCTTTTCATACATTTCCATGACCTGACCATGTCCCTCTTCCAGGATCAGCTCATCGCCCCGGCCTGCCGCCGCTTCCAGATCCGCCGCCAGCTCGTAGAGCTTCTTCACGCCGATGGTCTTCGAAGTGCTTTTCAGGGAGTGGACATGGATCTCATAGTTCTTCCAGTCTCTTCTCTCATAACAGTTCTGAAGGTTCAGGGACTTGCTCTTCTCCTCCATGCAGTATTCCGCCAGGATCGATTTATACATCTCCTCGTCGTTCTGGCAGAAGAAAAGCCCTGTCTTCGTGTCCACACCGGCCTTGGCCAGCGCCGTCCAAAGCGCCGCGTTTCCGCCCTCCTGTGTTTCCGTTTCTTCTTCGCTTCTCTTTTCCAGAATGACCTTATCCTTCGGAAGATAGCTCATCAGTGCTTTTTCCAGTGCCCTGCCATCAACGGGCTTTGTCAGGTAGTCGTCAAATCCTTTGGCAATATATCTTTCCTTCGAGCCGCGCACCACGTCTGCCGTCAGACAGATGATCGGTGTCGTCCGGTTCTTGCCGTCCATCATGTTCCGGATCTTCTTCATGGCCTCGGTCCCGTCCATCTCCGGCATCCTCTGGTCCATCAGGATCAGATCGAAAGACGTCTCGGACGCAAGCCTCACTGACTCCGCGCCACTGATCGCCGTGCTGATCCGGACGCCCGTTTTCTTCAGGAGGTTGACCGCGACCGTAATGTTCATTTTCGTATCGTCCACGACCAGGATATGTGCCGTCGGTGCCCGGAAAGATTCCTGATACGTGTTCTCGTCTTCTTCGTCAAAAGCACCGCGGTAATCTCCCATGGGTTCTTCGTTTTCGATCTTCTGCCAGAGTTCGAACCAGAAGGTGGAGCCTTCTCCGTATTTGCTCTTGACCTTGAGTTCACTGTCCATCAGGGACAGAAGCCTGGTGGTCACCGATATGCCGAGCCCGGTGCCCTCGATATTTCTGTTTCTCACCACATCCAGTCTTTCGAAGGATTCGAAGAGACGTTCCATATCGCTTTCTTTAATTCCGATACCCGTGTCTTTGACCTCCACACGAAGGAGGATCTCATTTTGCGGATCTTTTCTGCGTTCCACTTCCTCGATGACCAACGTGACTGTTCCCTTCTCCGTGTATTTCACGGCATTGGTCAGGAGGTTCATGATGACCTCGTTGATGCGGGTATTATCACCGTACAGTTCGGACGGGATCTCCGGATCGATGACTGTTTCCAGCTTGAGGGACTTGATCCTGGCCCGCTCCGAAATGGAATTCAGCACATAGGCGATCTGCGTTTTTACGGTATATTTGGCCGGCACGATCTCCATCTTGCCGTTTTCGATCTTGGAAAAATCCAGAATGGAGTTGACCAGCTGCAGGAGATTCTGTCCGGACTGCCGGATATTTCTCGAATAGCCTTTGATATCCCGGCTGTCCGTCTCCCGGAGGATCATCTCATTCATGCCGAGGATCGCATTGATCGGTGTGCGGATCTCATGGGACATATCCGCCAGGAAGCGGCTCTTGGCGTTGCTCGCTTCATCGGCAGCCTCCTTCTCCAGTCTCAGTACCCGTGCCTCATATTCCTGCTGCTGTTTGCTGAGTTTCTCGTACATATTGGTCAGAAGCACCGCAAACACACCGCCGATCAGGACTGCAACCACCGCTGCGATCAGGAATCCCCGGATCAGTCCGCTGATCCCTCTCATCATCTCGGCGCGGCTGATGGCGATCCCGACATACCATCCGGTATTTGCCATCCGGGAAACCACGATGCCACGTGTAAGCCCGTCATAATCCTTCACATAAACGGTCCGCTCCGAATTGGCGCGGATACTCTCCACCACGTCTCCATATGGTGCGTCCGGCACACTCATGATGTCCGCCGGAACATCCGAAAAGGCGTACGATTGATCCGGATGCACGATCATTCCCATATTCTGGTCAACCAGGAAAGCATAGCTGTCAGCCGGCACACTTGCGCCGCTGATGATCTGAACCAATGTATCCACGAAAATATCTGCCGCCAGCACGCCGCGAAGCGTCCCGTCGGTATACACGGCCCGGGAGATCGTAATGATAGGCTTCTTCGTGTCCGAATCCATGTATGGCGCCGAATAGTACAGTGCTTTTGAAGCGGCGGCCTCTGTAAACCATGCACGGTCATGCACATAGTCTACGCTGCCGTCTACAACAAAGTCCGAGGCACATGCCATGGTGTTATCCGGGTAAGTGAAATAGAAATCATAAATGAAACCGGAACGGTTCAGCCGCTCATAACAGGCCAGGAGATAATTATGGAAAGTGTCGTTATCCTCGTTGAAAACGCCCTGGATCTCAATATCGGAAGCCATCGTATCCACGATCGTGGCATTGGCATTGATCCATGCCGTGAGTTCCTGAGCATACTTCTCCGCAACCACGCCATAGCGCTCTTCGGACTGGACGATCATGCTGTTTCTCGCCCGCCGGTAGCTGATCATGGAGAGCAGCACCGAACACACCAGTACTACCAGCACGATCATGACAGTCATCTTTACCCGAAAACTCTTCATGACATTTTCCGGAGCAAAAACACGCGTTTTCTGCTCCTACTCCTCACCCCAATCCTGCACCGTTTCCGCACAGGTTCTGACATATAAATTTTATCATAGGAGATAATAGTGAAAAATGTACTGAAAGTGACAAATCGGCTAATTTGTTAATGTTTTGATAACATACGTATTTCCTTGCTTTTTCTCCTGTTTCCGAATATATTGGATTTAAAACGACAGAAGGAGGACCCGCCCATGAAGAAATTCGAGATCACGGCCGTTATCGAAGAAGCCTGCAGCCAGACACTTCTATGCCGTATGTTCTTACGCGCAGATCCAAACTGTTACAATTGTTTCCCTCTCAAGAAGAGTGAAGATCTCTTCCTCTACATGGATGAACAGGATTTCCGTCTGGACGGCTATGTTGTCCGCCGGATCAAGGATATAGTAGAGATCAGCAGTAAAGTCGATCTCACCAACGACATTCTGGAGAGCGAGGGAGTCACTTCCGAGATCAGGAAGATCGACATCGATCTGTCTTCCTGGGACAGCGTCCTTTCTTATCTGGCCGAGAAGCGCTGCAATGCAATCTACGAATCCGAGAGCAGAAACAGCGGGCAGATCGACTTCGTGATCGGCCGTTTCGAAAAGAAAGATGACCGTTATCTATACGTCCGCGGTTTCGACGTGGACGGAAAGTGGGATGAATCCCCGACCCGGATCGCGTTTTCCGAACTGGTATCCGTCTCTTTCGGCACACGCTATGTGGAGATTTTTTCCAAGTACCTTCCAGTCTGTCCCATCGAACCGGAGATTTCCCTCATCAAGCCAAATTAAGCCCATCGCGGCTTACCCCCGGCTAACCTGCACAATTTAGTACAAGCACGATTTTGTCAAATACAAAATAAAAAGCAAAAAGGAGGAAATTATGCACTACACTTACAAAACATCCGGAACCTGTGCAACCAAGATCGATTTCGAGATCGACCAGGGCGTAGTCACCGATGTAGTCTTCACAAACGGCTGCAATGGCAACCTTAAAGCCATCGGCAAGCTGGTTGACGGCTGGACTGCAGATGCGATCGCCGAGAAGCTTTCGGGTAACACGTGCGGCTTCAAGCCCACCTCTTGTGCAGACCAGCTCGCCAAGGCTGTTCTAGAAGCAAAGTCCAAGGAGTAAAATACCAAATAAACTGGAGCGGATATCCTACAGATACTTTGATTTTTCCTCCGGATATGTTATAGTTGTTATATTAGTTTTTTATCTAATGATATGGCTAGAAGAAAGGAATTACGAAAATGAAAAACAGTGTTTTGCTTAAAACGTTGGGTCTGACGTTGATTGCAGGGATCGCTGTCTCCGGTTTTTCTATTCCGGCGAAGACGGTTTCCGCTGACGAAGACAAACTTCTCATTGACAGCGATCATGTTGTAAATCTTCAGGATGAGCTGCCTCACAGAGAAGGTGCACTGCTCATTTCCACCAAGGGTGTGGATCTGACAGAAGATTCTTCTTCACTGGGCTTCAAGGTTAAGTCTGTTGAGAAGATCGAAGTGTCCTTTGACGACAATCTTTATCTTGTTGAGTATGATGATGTTGCCATCAAGTCTTGCGATGTTGCTGCAAACTTCGATTCAAGCACATTCAACTATGTTGAGTACGACTACATCTGCAAGTTCCAGCCGATCGAATCTTATGCAGGATCCGGTCTTGAGAAACCAGGCTGGCACAATGATTACATGGATGCTCAGGGTGCCTGGAAGATCCTTGCCAAGACATCTCACAGCAAAGTCCGTGTAGGTATCGTTGACATGGGTGTTGACTATACTCACCCTGAGATGGAAGGTCTTGTTAACAAGAACCTCAGCTACGATGTTTACCATAAGAAAAAGCTGGATTCCGACGGTTTCGGTGACCACGGTACACACGTTGCAGGTATCATCGGCGGACGTTACGGCGGTGGTGACGATGTAACACGTGGTGTTGCTTCCGGCGATAAGAACGACGTTGTTGAGATCGTAAGCGTAAACATCATGAACGCTAACGGCCAGGCTTATGAGAGTGACTGCGCAACAGGTATTTCCTATGCAGCAGACAAGAACTGTAAAGTTGTAAACATGAGTTTCGGTGGTGTAGGTTATTCCAACACAATGAGCGCAGCTTGCCGCTATGCTTATCATGTAAAGGGCGTTTGCCTCATAGCTGCTGCCGGTAACAACGGTGATTATCCGTACTATGCCGGTGACGTTTCCTGCTATCCTTGCGATTATCCGGAAGTATTCAGTGTTATGGCTGCTGATGCTTACGCTGATCCGACGATCTTCAAGGGTGCTTCCTACTCCAACTATGGTGCTCTTAAGGACGTTATCGCTCCTGGTACAAGCGTTACAAGTTCCGTCGTTGGCGGTTCCTACAAGGCTATGTCCGGTACTTCCATGGCTTCCCCGTGCGTAACCGGTGTTGCTACTCTGATGGTTTCCGTTAACCCGAAGCTTACAGCTGCTCAGATCAAGAGCCTGATCAAGAGCACATGCCTTGATCTTTACACACCTGGTTTTGATGAATACACAGGTTACGGTATGGTAGATGCCGCTGAAGCAGTTGCTGCAGCTAAGGCTTACAAGACATCCGGCGTTGTTGAATCTTTCGTAAGACGTGTTTATGAGTCTGCTCTGAACCGTATCCCGGACGATGCAACTGTTGCCGCTTGGACAGAGAGCCTCAACAATGGAACAACAGGCGCTGAGTTCATCGAAGCGATCTGCAATGCTCCGGAACTTGAAGAACTCGACTACAACGACACAACTTTCGTAACCATGCTCTATTCTGCGATCTTCGATCGTAACGCTGATGCTGATGGCCTGACCAACTGGCTGGATTATCTCGACAGCGGCTGCAGCAGAAAGTCTCTGGTTGCCCAGTTCATTAACTCCGACGAGTTCGCTGCTCTGTGCGAATCCTATGGTATCGAAGCCGGCCGTGCCGATTTCGACAAGGAGAGCGAGAGAAACCTGAAGGTTACCGAATTCGTTGAGCGTCTCTACGCAATCTGCCTCGAGCGCGGTTCCGAAGAGGCTGGTCTGGAATTCTGGTGCAAGAAGATCAACAGCGGCGACATTTCCGCTCAGGAAATCGTTTCCTTCTTCTTCCTCGGTGCTGAGTACGAAGGCCTGAACACTGACAACGAGAAGTTCCTCGAGGACCTCTACCTTGCATTCTTCGGTCGTGAAGCTGATGCAGACGGTTTCGCCTTCTGGGCAAACCTCCTCGATAACGGCACAGACCGTGAGGATATCCTCGCAGGATTCATCTATTCCGAAGAGTTCAGCGCACTCTGCGCTTCCTACGGTGTCCGCCAGTTCTAATGAACTCCGGTCCTGAAGGATCTTAAAAGCAAAACAATGAAGGGTTGTCTCAGATAATGAGACAACCCTTTTCTTATACCCTGCCCGTAGCTTCCCTCCCCGGCGCTTCCGCGCACGGAGCTTCCGCCAAGAAAAGGCAGGCGCTCCGGAGATTCTTTCGGACAGCAGACGTGGGGGGCATGTGACAGATGGTTATCCCCGCACGAACGGCCCTGTTCGGCTCCGGTCGGCAGAGATCGGATAGAAGGCTCTATTGTGCCGACCAATTTGCCAGTCTGTTCGGCAGAGATGGTAGTTTGGCTCGTCTGTGCCGACATTTTGGGCAACGTGTTCGGCAGAGATTGTATTTAGCGCTACTCGTGCCGACGAAGAGTAAGAATAATTCGGTATAAAATGCTTTTTTCTCAATATCTGCCGACAAAGCTGGCAAATCGTACCGTGTAAAACTAATCTTTCACAGTTTGTGCCGACAAGACGTTCTGTTCCCCTAGAGAAATTGTTCATTCATGCGCCAAGTCATTTTTGCGCGAAACGCATGACCGTTTTGGAAAGGCATTCATGCGCCAAGACACGTTTAGAGGAAAACGCATGATGAAAAAATGAAGGCAATCATGCGAAGAGGGGCTTTTCTCCAGATACGCATGATACTGAAGAAAAAGCAATCATGCGAAAACGATCTTTTCGAAAGAATCGCATGATGCCGTTGAAAAAGCAATCATGCGAAAACAAACTTTTCGATAGAATCGCATGATGCCGTTGAAAAAACACTCATGCGCTGGGACACTTTTTGATAAACCGCATGAAGGCGCATAAAAATCTCTCATGCGAAAAGGCGATTCTTGAACAAACCGCATGAAAGCGGCAAAAAACATGTCATGCGCTGAGGCATTTTTCCCGAATCCGCATGAAAAGCACCAAGAGGTCACATGAAAAGCCCCCCGAATCCGCATGAAAAGCACCACCACCTCGGGGGCGCAGACCTTCTCATACCCCGGCCTGCAGGAGGTGCTTTCCGATCAGACGGCGCAATTTCGTGCTCTTGGCGCCTTCCATTTTCAGCATCCGCCGTCCGATTGCGATCATGTTCGCCAGTTCGCTTTCTGAGATGCCGCCTGCGCTGAAAGCCGCTTTCTGGGCTATGGAGACGATCTTTCTGGACGGTCTCTTCCCGTATGGGAGGAGTGAAATACGGAAATATCTATAGTAATAGTGTGCGCGGGAATTCAGAGATCCGCCGGAAAGCTTCCGCTTCCACCAGAGCCGGTATATCAGACGGAGCAGGAGTGCAAACAGGATCGATCCGGCAATGATCAGGAGCGGTATCCAGATGAAGGTGGGGATATTCCATCCGCCTTCGTCTGCGTCTTCTGAATCGGATCTGACCGGGGATACAGAAGGCTTGGCCGCCTGTGTTACCTCATTGCTGTTTGATGTCGCATCCGGGTAATACTGTCCGCTTGTTTCCTGTGTTTCCATCTGCGGATCCGTTTCGGTAATTTCCGGGACCTTCGTCTGCTGCGTCATTCCACTTCCGGACGAGATCAGTCCATAGTCTTCTTTTGCCTGCTCCACGCCAAAATCACTCATCGCGTTTTCATTTCCCGGAGTCGGATCGTACATGACCCATCCGAGCTCGTCAGTGAAGAACTCGAACCAGGCGTGGGCGTCTGTTGTATAGACCGTAGTCGGGGCCAGATCTGTCAGCGTATTAACCATGTACCCGCTCACATAACGTGTCGGCACACCCAGCATACGCAGAAGGATCGCCGAAGCCGTCGCATAGTGCACACAGTATCCCGTTTCCGCATTATCCAGGAACCACGCGACAAAATCCCTATCCGTAGGAGGATATGGCGTTTCCGCATTGTACGGATGAAGATTCGTAATAAAGGTAGTGACAGCCGTTACCTTTTCTTCCGGAGTCATCGAGCCCTTGGCATCGACCACATCGTGAAACCACTGTGGAAGCGCATCACAACTCAGGATCTGCATTCTGGATTCCAGCGGTACTGTCAGATAACGGTCATAAACCAGATCCAGATATTCCTGCGACCAGTCTCCTCCCACCTTCACCGGAACATTATTGTATGCGACACAATACGTCTCGGCTTCCCTCTCCGGGCAGTATTCATCGAGTATTGCCGAATCCATAGTCGGAGGTGTCTTTTTGAAGACGCCATCTTCCGCGCTTTCATCTGTATAGGAAGCGGTATAGTTATCCGTATAGAACGGCATGATGCAATATTTGCTGTCAGCCAGCATTTTAACTTTCAATGCATACTTACCCTGTTCTTCTTTCGGAAGTGTTCCGCCCAGATAGCAGTTCTCCGGTGCTATATCTATGTCATCCGCTTCCCATTTATTATCCGAGTATTCACCCATGGACGAAGATTTCAGATACAGATACCGGCTGTATTCGATCTCACCAGGATAGGCCAGATTCTTATACCGCTGCACCTCGAAAAGCTCTACTTCCGGCGGGAGGAAATCTCCTGCGTTATTCAGGTTTTCCGATCCGGCATCGATGACGGCCAGTTTCTTGCTTAAATTCTTGATCACGGCGCTTCCCGCCCAGCTTGTCGGTTCTTTTTTCTTCTGAAAAAGGCTCATGACAGATCTCGGCATCTGATTACGAAGACTGACAACATCTGAAACGACCGACTGCACGATCTCCTTCTCTTTTTCCGCCAGTGTATTTTTGCTGTAGCTACTCTGCGGAAAGATCAGTCCCAGAATAAAAAGGAGTGCAAAAACCGGCGTGGCGAGTTTTAATACCGTACGGTCTTTCTGTCCCCCATCCATTTTGCGAAGACTCTGAAAACAAAGAAGAAGAAGAATGGCGCCAAGTACCAGTTCTACCGATACCATACTCGGGAACATGTAATCCAGCGCAATCGTGCAGAGGATATACGGGAGACACCAGAAAAACACGAATATGAAGTGCTTTCTCCTCAGGATCACGAGATTGCAAAACAATATCGGGAAGAACGAAAGAAGCAGAAGCACCATCGAAATGCTGACGCCGGACACTTCACTGTTGATCACTTTATAAAGAGTAAGTTTGCGGAAGGAATACTGGTAGAGAACCGTCATGATCTTCCAGAAGCCCTCTTCCGTTCCGAACAGATCCAGTAAATAGAAGACCGCACATCCCAGGAGCGTGGCAATAAGAAGCGCGAAAAACGGCCATATCTTCTTTCGGCTTACCAGGAACACGGAAAGGATCGCATAAACGGGAATACCGATACAAAGAAGCACATAGTTCACCTTCAGCTCGTAGGTACTCTGAAACATCAGAGTCAATCCAAGCCCTAAGATTACGGACAAGCCCAGCGAAAGCAGTATCGTGAGTCTATCCGGCGGAGAAACAGTTTTTACTTGCTTGATTTCTTTTTCAGGCATTCACTTTCTCCTTCGCTTTCTTTTTCTCTTTCACTTTCTCCTTCGCTTTCTTTTCTTCTTTCTCCTTCTCCTGTTCTTTTTCTTTCGGCATCTTCAGATGAAGTATCTTCAGGATCGCCGTATCCAGATCGCGCTGGGATTCGATGTCAAAAGAGATCTCGCGTTTCATCGGTGGCAGGATACGGATCCTGTGTTCAATATCGTGACTGAGGAAATAGGAAGAAGTAAAAAGGAGTTCTCCTAATTTCTTATCCATCTCTTCCCTGTCATTCTGTAGTGCCAGATATACACGGGCATGACCATACGAGCCTTCCTGCGGCTCCTTGACCAGCACCTTATCTTTCTTGGCTGTAAGTTTCCAGTGGATATTCTTGATGGGATCTCCCACCACGTAATCACGCACATCGTAGATCTCCGAATAGGAAGCATTCGATTTTTTCAGCATACGTGCTTTGAAGCCGTTCGAGTCCGGCATCAGAGCTGGGATCACGGGGTTCGGCCGGATCACCACTTCTTCGTTGAGGTTTATCTTTTTCGGAACGAAGAAAAGCCGGAAAAGGTCATACACTCGAACGTAGGGCGCCGTATAGACATAGGTACCGCAGTGGGTCGTATCGATAGGAAATCTCTTCTCTCCCCGGCTTTCGAATTCGATTTTCTTCTTTTTCATCTTTTCACCGTACATGAGCTCCTCACAGAAGAAGGTCATGCGGCAGATGCCGAAATGAAAGAAATGGGTATTCTTGCTCTTCAATACGATCGCCGCGTCTTCGCCGAGTTTTACGGCCTTGGGGGTCTCGATGCTGACGGTCGTAAAGATTCCGTTCAGTATCGTCATGATCAAGGCCACGATCGGGACCAGGAGCACGATCATCATGCAGTACCATGCCAGCCACATCTGATAGTAGATAAAGAAAGCTGTGGCAGCGATAAACAGCAATATGTAGATGATCCAGTTTTTGACCACGGATCCTCCTCCTTATACTTTCGGAGCAGCGGTCGCGCGAATGATGGCTTTGGCCACATCTGACGTGGTCTTCTCCGCGACTTCCGCCTCCGGAGTCAGGATAAGACGATGTCCCATAACCGGGTAGAATACCGCCTGCACATCACTCGGTATAACAAAATCCCTGTCGCAAAGATAGGCATACGCCTTGGACATGGATGTAAGGGCAAGCGTGGCACGAGGGCTGGCGCCTCTTTCCAGATCCGCGTGATTTCTGGTATTGGCCACCAGATTTACGATATAGTCCATCACGGCATCACTGATATGTACGAGGCTCACTTCCTCCTGGATCGTCAGGATATCGTTGATGCTGACGATCTGATGGATATCATCCATCGGGTTATGTCCGTTTGCTCTGTTCTTGATCATGAGTTTCTCGTCCTTCGTAGACGGGTATCCCATCGAGATACGGATGGCGAAACGGTCCAGCTGGGAGTCAGGAAGCAGGGATGTTCCCGAAGCACCGGACGGGTTCTGTGTCGCAATAACGATAAAGGGCTTGGGAAGCGCGTAGGTGTTTCCATCGACAGTGACCTGACCTTCTTCCATGGCTTCCAGAAGTGCCGACTGGGTACGGGACGAAGCACGGTTCAGCTCATCGGCCAGGAAAAGATTGTGGAAGACGGAACCCGGCTGATACTTCATACTCTGGCTTGCTTTATCGTAAACGGAAAAGCCCGTGATATCCGAAGGCAGAACATCCGGCGTAAACTGGACACGTCCGTAATCCAGACCCATTGTCCGGGAGAAAGCCAGGGCCATAGTCGTCTTTCCTACACCCGGCACATCCTCCATCAGGACATGTCCTCCGGAAAGGATACCGGTCAGCGCCAGTACGATGGTATAGTCCTTACCGCAAATTACCTTCTTGATCTCTTCTACGATCTGTCTTGTCTTTAAGCTCATGGTCTCGTCCTCTTTCCAGTTATTTCTCTTCTAGTTATCTTTCCGGCTTTATCTTTTCGGTCGTCTCTTTCCTGTTGCTTTTTCCGGCACCTGCCGCGCTCTTGTTACGGCTTATCCCCGCATCGAGAAATAGGCGCCGCCTGATTGCATATCCACTCCTTTATATTCCGCCAGTTCACTGATCGTTACCAGCGTATATCCGCGGGAGATCAGTTCCGGCACGATCGTCTCCACCGCTTCTCCTGTCGACGTATAAAGATCGTGCATCAGGATGATCTCGCCATCAGAAGCGTGACTCAGCACTTCATCGATCACGTGGCCGGAACGTCTGTATTTCCAGTCAAGTGTATCCACCGACCAGATGATCATGGGCATGCCGACATTGTCCCGTACCGTACTGTTATATGCGCCGCCTACCGGACGCATGATTTTCGGGCGGATCCCCGTTATGTTATAAACCGCATCACTGCAGCGGCTGATCTGGCTTCGGATCCCGTCAGCAGAGAGCTTGGTCAGCGAAGTGTGATCCCAGGTATGGTTTCCGATCTCACAGTCAAGATTCACCGCACGCACGAGGCAGCTGCGGTAGGTATTCACACGGTTGCCGACCACGAAGAAAGTACCGTGGGCACCGTATTTTTCGAGCACATCCAGGATCCGGTTCGTAACAGGCGCATTCGGTCCGTCATCCCAGGTCAGGGCGATCACCTTCTGCGGCTTGGCCACGACATTGGAGATCCCCATCTCCGCCAGACGGTCTTTATAATCCTGCGTCTTGGCGATCTCGGTGACGATGTGGTATCGGGTCACACCGTTTTTCAGCGAGACAAGACCGGCATCCAGCTGATCCTGCGTCGGTGCTTTTGCACAGGCAAACTGATAGATCGCGCGAAGATACGCTTCGTCGCCGGAAAGATATTCCTGGCATTCCGGAAGCGCCACGACCGCCTTGATCAGATCCTCGACCTTGCGGGATCCGTTCAGCGCGGAAGCCACATAGCTGTCCAGCTCATCAGATGTGGCTGCACGGCCGGTCATGGCCGGATAGTTCTGGCACAGGAATGCCGTAAGTGCATAGTACTTATCTCTCGGTGCCCACAGGTCCACCTGGCCCGGGAGCATGCCGTATTTTTCACAGAGCGAACTGAATTCTTCCAGGCAGGCGATCTGGTTGATGACATAACTGATGGAAACACCGTTATTCAGGATCGAGGACCAGTATGCCTTTCCGCTCTCATCGATCTGCCGGTCAAACATGGAAAGATAGACCAAGGAAAGCTCCTCGTCGCGGCTCAGCGCCCTGTTTTGAAATTCCTGGCTCTGTACAAAGCTGTTGAGGATCTCGGCGGCGGAGACCGAACCGGAACAGATCCTGCCGGTCCAGTAGTTCAGGCCGTCTGTTTCCGGTCTTCTGTCCAGAAAAATGTTATAGGCCCGGGCCACATAGGAAGTAACATTGAGATTGATGTCCCGGTTTTCGATGGGAACGACCTCACCGGGAACCATGTTATATTTTTTGCAAAGCGTGGTGAATTCTTCTGAATGGGTAAATCCGTTGATGATCGCGCTGATACTTACACCACAGTCCAGATAGTGAAGCCAGTATGTCATGCCGGCTTCATCCGCATCTCTATCGAACATCACGTGATAGATAATGTCCATCTTCTGTTCATCGGTAAGATCCCGGGCTGTAAACTCTTCGCCGGTCATAAACTCGTTGACCAGATTGGCTGCCGTCATCTCGCCTTTTCCGATGCTCTCGCGCCAGAAAGCAAACCCTTCCTCTTCCGGTTCTCTTTCCAGGATCAGGGTATAGGCTCTTGTGACAAAATCACCGATGGGATCTTCTTCCTCTTCTGCCCGAAGGAAGGAAGCCGAAAAACCGGGAAGAATAAACGAAGCGGCCAGCGCCACCACAAGAAGGAGCAGTCTTACTCTGCCGCTCTTTCGAACACTAAACATAGAAAACACCTCAGAACACATATACCTACTAGTAATTATATATTATAGTGGTCCGAAAAAGTGACATATGTGAAATATATTCACGGAAGTTTTTGAACTTTTCCCCATCCTTTTTCTGCTTCAAAAGCACTTTCGCGAAATATTGTTATATTAATGGGGACAAAACTTGTTTGTATTCGAGGGCAAATCATTATATAGTTGAAGTGTAATTGATATTAATGAGCTTTGGCATATTTGGTTCACGGGTTGGCGAACAACATGCCCACCGACATGATTCGTTCCTCTTTCGGTGTGACAAGCAGACGGTTGTGGTTTATCCGTCGCGCAAACAACGAAGCGTAAGGTTTTCTCATTTCCTTCGCTTCTCAATCGGGGATTGGTTTTTGTGTTTCCCAATCCCCTTTTTTTTGCGCCTTTTTCCGGTTTACATGAATTTACGGAGTCCTTCGAAATGCGGACATTCGCGGTGAAATATCGTGAAAACATCATCCGCGCATGGAATAGTAGTCTTTTCCGGGCTGCATCTCGACGCCCTTATACTCGGCAAGTTCACTCAAAGTCACCAGCGTGAAGCCCTTCTCGATCAGCTTCGGAACGACATACTCCACCGCATCCGCCGTGGTCTCATAAAGATCGTGCATCAGGATGATATCCCCGTCTCTGGCGTTATTCAGGATCTCATTGATGACATGCTGGCTGTCTCTGTATTTCCAGTCATTCGTATCCACGGACCAGATGATCATGGGGCGTCCGACATTGGCGGATACCGTGGAACTGAAAGATCCTCCTACCGGACGCATGACGCGGGTATGTACGCCTGCCAGGTTATAGACCGCATTGTCGCAGTCCAGCATCTGCTGCGCGACCGCATCGCCCGAGATACGCGTCAGCGTCGTATGGTTCCATGTGTGGTTGCCGATCTCGCAGCCCTGGTTGACTGCACGGATGACCGACTCGGAATAGGGTGAAACACGGTTTCCCACTACGAAGAACGTGGCGTGGGCATCATAGGGTTTCAACGCATCCAGGATACGTGTGGTAACCGGCGTGTACGGACCATCGTCAAAGGTCAGGGCGATAATCTTCTCAGGGATCTCTTTCTCATCGGAATAAAGTACGCCCAGTTCCGTCATCTTCTCCGCGAAAGCAGGATCCTTCATGATCTCTTCCATCACATGGGAACGGGTGATCCCGTGGTCCAGTCCGATCCTGTATCCTTCGATCTCGTCTGCATCCGGTGTCTCGCCATAGAGCACCTCATATACGGAATTCAGGAAATCTTCATTGGAGGCCAGGGTCTCCTGGCTCTCTTCGGACTCCAGGACAGACGACAGCATCTTCGTCACCTGCATCTCTCCCGAGAGGATCTTCCCGATCCCGTCATTGAGCTCCGAAGCCGTCGCCACATGCCCGGAAAGCTTCTCGTAGAACCGCGCGATAAAACCCGTCAGTTCATAGTGCATGTCACGGGGTTCCGTAAGCACGATGCTTCCCGGACGGATCCCTCTGCCCGCGCAGAGTTCAGAGAACTCCGGTAATTTCGATATCTTATCCACCACGAAGTCCATGGATACACCGTGTTCCAGGACATCGATATATTCCGCCTCTTCTTCCTGTGCCGGCGCTCTTCCCAGCATGCTTTCGAAGATCACCTCGACGGTCTTTTCCCGGGAATACCCGAGATTCGTGAACTCTCCCTGTTTCATGATATCCAGAAGGAAATTGGCAAGTCCGGCCTGATCTCCCGAGAGTTTCGATATCCAGGTATTCAGTTCCCACGCCTCCGGCTCTCTTCCGAGAAGTTCCCGCGTCATGCCGGATACCGCCAGCGTCATTTCCGGATCCATATCCCGCTCTTCAGTGATGCTGACATCTCCCGGTCTTACGGTATATTTTGCGCAAAAAGCTCTGAACTCTTCGGTGCCGGCGATGGCATGCACTAGCACGGCCTTACTTACGCCGCCCGAAAGAAGCGACATCCAGTAGGTCATGCCTTCCTGATCTGCACCATGGCCGAGCATGGCCCGGTACAAAGTATCCAGTTTATCTTCGGTAGAAAGTGCTCTGGCCTGAAATTCCGAGCTCTCCATAAGTGTATCGATCATGGAGACCGCCGACGCATTTCCCTTACTGAGATTCGGATACCAGAGGCGGAAATCGGCATTTTCCGCTTCCCGGCCGAGGATCTCGCTGAAAGTACGGTCAATATAGGACGCCAGCATATCCTCCTTCTGCAAGGCCCGCGACGGGATCTGAAGAAGCGCCACGAATACCAGAACACAGAGGAAGAACGTCACGACCCGGAACGTAAAACGGCAGGCCCTTCGTGTGGATTTTCTCATTAAACGATATGCTCCGTGAATTTTGCTCCGCCGAGAATATGGAAATGCACATGCATGACTGTCTGTCCGGCGTATTCTTTACAGTTGTTGATCACGCGGAAACCTTCGTCCGCCCCGGTTGCTTTTACGACCTCCGGGATAGCCTCGAGCACATCGCCCAAAGCTTCTTTTCCTTCATCGGAGGATGCCATGTCCAGGATATCGTCGAAGTGTTTCTTCGGTACCACCAGCACGTGGATCGGCATCTGCGGATTGATATCTTTGAAAGCCAGGACCTTATCGTTTTCGAAAACTTTGGTGGACGGGATCTTGCCCGCTACAATATCACAGAATAAACACATACTCGCTCCTCCGGAAAAACAAAAAAGTCTGCAGGAACACACATCGCTCCTGCAGACTCATTGTATCATTTTTTGATTGGAAAAACTGTCAAAAACGTCACTTAAGAAAGAAATCCGAAGGGATCTTCTTTCTTAGCTGAGCATCTTCTCCAGTTCGCTTCTGACTGCCGCCAGCGCCGCATCGATACCGGACGGATCCTTACCGCCGGCCTGCGCCATATTCGGACGTCCGCCGCCGCCACCGCCAACAATCGGAGCCACGGCCTTAATGAGGTTTCCGGCATGCGCACCGGCCTTCACGGCCGAATCCGTCGCCATGATGACGATGTTGGCCTTGCCGTTGGAGGAAGAAAGAAGCGCCACGACACCTTCGCCGATCTTCTCTTTCAGGGAGTCACCCAGGTCACGGAGCGCACCCATCTCTACGTTTTCAAGCTTCGCAGCCAGGAGTTTCACGCCCTTTACGTCTTCTGTCTGCTCCAGGGAATTGCCGAGGGCTTCCTTGGCAGCCTTGGACTTCATGGACTCGATCTCGGAGTTCGCGGCCTTCAGGCTGTTCTGCAGAGCGGCGATCTTGGTTACGATCTCGGACGGATTGGACTTCAGAAGCTTCGCGGCTTCCTCGAGCATCTTCTCGAGATCCTTGTAGTAAGCGGAAACACCGTCGCCGGTCAAAGCTTCGATTCTTCTTACGCCGGCAGCAACACCGGACTCGGACAGGATCTTGATGGAGCGGATCTGGGATGTATTGCTGACGTGTGTACCACCGCAGAGTTCAACGGAGAAGGCGGCCTTGAAGTCGTCTTCGTTATTACCGGATGTACCCTTGCCCATGCTGACTACACGGACCACGTCGCCGTACTTCTCACCGAAAAGCGCCATGGCGCCGGTGGATACGGCTTCCTGCTGGCTCATCTCATCGGTACGTACCGGGAGAGATGCCGCGATCTCTTTATTTACGATCGCCTCGACCTTCTCGATCTGCTCGGCAGTCATGGCTGCATCGTGCGAGAAGTCGAAACGCAGACGGTCCGGAGTAACCAGAGAACCCTTCTGCTCAACATGATCACCCAGGACGATCTTCAGTGCTCGCTGCAGAAGATGGGTTGCGGAGTGGTTCTTACATGTGTTGTTACGGTTGTCTTCGTCGACACAGATGGAAGCGGTGCTGTCTTTGCTGACCGTTCCCTTGGAAACGAAACCGATGTGACCGATGCGGCCATCAGAAAGGTGGATCGCTTCGGTAACGGTGAACTCGCCGCTTGCTGTCTTGATGATACCCTTATCGCCGACCTGACCGCCCATGGTGCCGTAGAAAGTCGTGATATCGGTAATGATGGTACCCTTTTCGCCTTCTGCGAGGGAATCCTTCAGTGCGGTTTCGTCAGCGATCGCCAGGATCTTACCTTCGGTATTCAGTCCATCGTAACCGACGAACTTGGTCTTGATGCTCTCGTCGAGAGAATCGAAAACGCCCGCGGCGGTATTCAGCTTCGCGGAGAAGTTCGCGTTGTCACGTGCCTTCTGCTTCTGCTCTTCCATCGAGGCCTTGAAGCCTTCCTCATCTACCGTGAGGCCTTCTTCTTCAGCGAGCTCGACAGTCAGCTCGATCGGGAAGCCGAATGTATCGTAGAGATAGAAAGCAGACTTACCGTCGATGGTCTTCTTGCCGGAAGCGGCATTCTCTTCTAAGATCTTCTTAAATTCCTTCATGCCGTTCTCGAGTGTGCTCTCGAAACGCTCGATCTCCTTGGTCAGTTCGTTCAGGATGAACTCTCTGTTCTTGGTCAGGAGCGGGTAGCTGTTCTTATAGATCTCATCGATAAAGATCGTCGCGATCTTCAGGATGTCGTCCTTCTTAAGGTTCAAAGCACGTGCATGACGTACCGCACGACGGATCAGACGGCGGAGAACATAGCCTGCGCCGACGTTTGCCGGAACGAGCTTGGCCGCGTCACCGATCAGCATGACGGATGTACGTGTATGGTCCGCCAGGATACGCATGGAGCGTGTCAGCTTCTCGTCTTCGTTGTACTTCTTGCCGGATACCTTCTCGATATAGGCAATGACCGGCGCAAAGAGGTCGATCTGGTATACATCACGGGAACCGTTCAGGAAAGCCAGGATACGCTCGAGGCCCCATCCGGTATCGACATTCTTCTGCTTAAGCGGTGTCAGTGTGCCGTCCTTATGCTTCTCATACTGCATGAATACGTCGTTTCCAAGCTCGGTGTACTTGCCGCAGGAACAACCCGGGCCGCAGTCCGGACCACAATCCGGACGGTCTGCAATATAGAACATCTCACTGTCCGGACCGCAGGGACCGTACTCGAGGCCCCACCAGTTATCCTCAGCCGGCAGGTAGTAGATATTCTCTTTCTTAAAGCCGGAAGCAATACGGTACTCCGCGCCTTCTTCGTCTCTCGGGGCATTCTCGTCGCCGGCGAATACCGTTGCGGCCAGATGATCCGCATCAAATCCGAAGACCTGGGTCAGAAGCTCGAAGCTCCACTGGCATCTTTCTTTCTTAAAGTAATCACCGAGGCTCCAGGAACCCATCATCTCGAAGAAGGTCACGTGGCTCTTGTCGCCGACGGAATCGATATCGTTTGTACGGACACAGCCCTGCACATTACAAAGTCTCGTGCCCAGCGGATGCTTCTGTCCAAGAAGATAAGGCATCAGCGGCTGCATACCGGCAACATTGAACATGACACCGGTCGATCCGTCCGAAACCAGCGATACGGCGCCGACGTCCACATGTCCTCTGTCGATATAGAACTGCTTCCAGGTATTTCTCAATTCATCCGAGGTAAACTGTCTCATTCCACTTTGTCTCCTTTGTCAACAAAACCATCCGTAAATACGGAAAAAGCAAGGCACGCGCATGTATTTCGCGTGCCCTGTAATTTTACATGATTTAGGCGAGAAAATCTATATACAATTAAACTAAACAAGGAAAAAGCACTGTCTCCTTTTTCCGTCGCTTTTTCAGTGCTTTCAGATCGGAAGCTTCTTCCTGATCACCAGGATTTCATAGATGTCTTTTCGGATCGTTTTCGCTTTCTTGTAAAGCCCGTCAAGGTTCTTCTCTTCCTTCTCGATCAAAGCCTCAAACTCTTCCTGCGAGATGCCCTTTCTGCTGAACGCCGCCTTCTCGGCGATATGGGTGCCGTCCTTGGAAGGATCGCCCTTCAGGATCATCGCGATCGTGTCATAGTACCGGAAATAGGCGCGTGCCTTCTTGTTCGTATCCGGGTCCTTAAACTTTCTCTTCCAGTAGATCTGGAATCCCAGGCGGAAGATAAATACCAGGACAGCGATCACGCCCAGCAGGATCACGGCCATAAGGAAGAGATGCCAGATACGTCTCAGTGTATCCTGCATGAAGCTTCCGAGGCCGGATTTATTCGTCTGCTGCGGCACTTCCCGTTCACGCTGGAACTCGCCCGCGTTGCCCGAAGAGGAGGAAGAGGACGGATTCGTCGTTCTGGCCGGTGCCGGAGTGACCTTGGCCGTCATCGGGCCATACTCGGCCACGATCGCTTTTGCGTTATAATAGCTTGCCGCCTCCTGGTTGCCCGGAGTCGGATCGTCCATGATCCAGCCGTATTCCGGATGGAAATACTCGATCCAGGAATGGGCATCCGTCACATACACGTCCCGCATCTCCCCGTCTTTTACATCCGTCAGGAAATATCCGCTTACGTAGCGGGCCGGAACACCGACCATACGAAGCAGCACGACCGCCGTGGAAGCGTAGTGCACGCAGAATCCCGTTTCGCAGTCTGTCATGAACCAGCATACGAAATCTTCGATATTGTTCGGCGCAAAGCCCGTATTTTCATCGTAAGGATGCAGCCCGCTGACAAATTCGATGACTTTTTCCACGATCTGATCCGTAGACCACACCTTGTTGCCGCGAAGAAGATCCATGTACCATCCGGGCAGCATCGCCGTATCCATAATGCCGGCGTTTGTCGATTCCGGCACGTACAGGCAGTCTCCGTACACATAGGCCAGGTATGAGTCGGACCATTTTTCCTCATACTTTACCGGCACCGTGTTATAGGCGAAGGCATACTCCTGAATAGGCGTCTCAAAAAGCACTTTCTCATTGACGTTATAGGACTCCATGACTTTTACTGCCGGGGCATCGGGGCTTCCCGAAGCGGCACGGTAGTGGTCGACATAGTACGGAACGAAAGAATATTCGTCACGAAGATCGATATTGAGACGGATCGTATATTCGGCTTCTTTTTCATCGATATTTCCGTTGGGATAATAATCCCGGAAAGCATAATGAGGTGCATCCGCCCGCCAGAAGTGGCCTTCGTAATTCGCCATGGAAGAGGTCTTCAGATAGACATACCGGTTTCCTTCGGACACAGGGCCCTTGTACTCCCCGTTCTTTTCGCGCATGAGCGACATGAACTTTACCTTTGGCGGGGTGAAATTACCGGCCGTCATGAGGTTTTCCGTTCCGATACTAAGACTCATCGTTTCCGTCAGATTATCGATCAGGACGCTGCCCGAATAGGTCCTTGCCACATTCTTGATCTTCTTATATTCCGCCAGATTACCTACGCCGAAAGATCCGAGGGCATCCCGGACTTTCTCGACATACTGCTGTACGGTCTTATACTTCTCCTTGGCCAGTTTATCCTTCGAGTAGTTCTTCTGCGGATACAGGAAATTGGCCACGCAAAGAAGGACCAGGACCGGTGCGAAGAGGATAAGGAGATTTCTGTATGTCGTTTCCTTCGCACTCTTTCTGACATTTTTAAAGATGAAGAGCATCACGACTCCGCCGACAAACACGATCGTTGCGCCGGAAGACGGATCATGAAAACTCATGGCAATGATCACGGCCAGAAACGGCGTATAGCCGAGGAGCGCCAGAAGGATATTCTTTCCCCGTACCACGACCCAGGAAGTCAGGAATGCCGGGAACATACCAAGGAGTGCCAGAACGGCGGTCATACTGAATATGTTTTCCACCGAGCTTCCGCTTCCTGCCGCCAGAGCAGAAAGAAGATCCGCGATCCCTTCCCTCGTGGCGAAGAGGTCAAAACCGGCAAACAGCCCGATGATCAGAAGGTTCACTCCGGCTACGATCAGTGTGATACGGTAATCCTTCAGCGTGTGAAAATAACTGTAGCTGAGGGAAAATGCGGAAAGGAAAAATACGATGCCGAAACCGTCGATCGACATGTTCAGCGCCGTCGCCATCATGATGAGCGAACTCACGCCCATGAACAGGGTGATCAGCGCGGCGAACAGAAACGTCCATACCGGCAGCGTCTCGCCTCTCGGGAAGGTCAGGGATAAAGGTCGTTTCTCACTCACGTCGTTCCCCTCCTTCTATCGGCATACGGAGGATCCGGAGCATCGCCCGGTCCATCTCCTGTTTCGAACGGATCTCAAATTCTTCCGGCCGGTGGTATCGGGAGATCACCTTGATCGTTACTTCGGTATCCCTCATCAGGAAATACTGTAGCGTGAACAGGATCTCACCGAGATATCTGTCGATCATATCCCGCGTGCCCTGAAGAGGCATCTCGATACGGGCACGTCCGTGGGTCTCCTTCTGCGGTTCACGGATCAGAAGGTCATCCTTCTTGGCGGACATTTTCCAGTGGATATTCTTGATAGGATCGCCGATCATGTACTCTCTTACGTCATAGATCTCGGAATACGGTTCTCTGGACTTACTAAGATGTCTTGCCCGGAAACCGTTGGACTCCGTTACGACACTCGGCATACACTTGATCGGCAGGACCGGTACTTCCCCCTTCAGCTGAACCTTTTTCGGAATGGGGATCAGCCCGAACATATCGTATACACGGACTTTGATCTTCTCGATCTTATAGGTCCCGCAGTGATCGGTAGCCAGGTGGACCGGATGGTCCGTACCGATCTGGCAGACAAAATGGTGCTTCTGGATCTCGCCGCTCATGAATTCGCGGATCGTCATCCTCACGGAATAGATCTGTCCCGGCAGGCCCTTCGCTGTCTGCGACGTGAAAAGAAGATTCGTGTCCGTCTTCACGGTAACCATTCCCGGAGCCTTGATGCGCACCTTGAAAAAAACAGCCGCAATAATACTTGCGATCAGGGATACGACCGGGATCGCGAGCATTACCATCAGACAGTACCAGGAAAACCACATCTGATACAGCAGGAAAAACGCTGCTGCAAGGAGCAGCATAAAAATGTAGATGATCCAGTTTTTCAGCATCTGATCAGGTCCTCGGCATCTGGGTCTTCTTGACGATCTCCTCGACGATCGTGTCCGTCTTGATCTCATTAAACTCCGCATCCGGAGTCAGAAGCAGACGGTGGCTCATGACCGGTCCGAATACCGTACGGATATCGTCCTCAGAAACGAAGTCACGGTCGTGCATATATGCATAGGCTCTGGCCATGGATGTCAGCGCCAGCGTGGCACGCGGGCTGGCTCCACGCTCCAGATCCGGGTGGTTTCTGGTGGCCTCGGACAGCGAGACGATATAGTCAAAGAGTCTGTCTCTGACATGCACCTTCGAGACCTCACCCATCATGCGGACCATATCTTCCGCCGTACAGGTCGGCTCGACTTCCTTCATCGGATCTCTGCCGTCCTGGCGGCTCATCAGCATCGCCTTCTCATCAAGGTGTGCCGGATAGCCCATGGAAATACGGATCGTAAATCTGTCCATCTGGGAATCCGGAAGCAGGGATGTTCCGGAAGAACCGGACGGGTTCTGTGTCGCAAATACGATAAAAGGCGCCGGAAGCGGATAGACTTTCTCATCCACGGTGACCTGTCCTTCTTCCATCGCTTCGAGGAAGGCCGACTGGGTACGGGAAGAGGCACGGTTCAGCTCATCTGCCAGAAGCAGGTTATGGAAGATCGCACCTTTCTGGTAGTGCATCGCCTTCGTTTCTTTATCGAAAACGGAAAAGCCGAGAATATCGGATGGCAGTACGTCCGGCGTAAACTGGACTCGTCCGTAATCCAGGCTCATGGTCTTGGCAAAAGCCAGCGCCATGGACGTCTTGCCGACGCCCGGAACATCTTCGATCAGGATGTGTCCACCGGCAAGCATGGCCGTCATCACCATCCTGATGACTTCATCCTTACCACATATCACTTTTCTAACTTCCTCGATGATCCGCTTCTTCAAGTCGTCTGCCATATCCGATTACCGTCTCTTTCCTCATCATTCTCAAGCACAGATGGACCACGCCCATCTCATTTACTATTTTACTTTACGGATCGGCTGCTAACTACGTGAATGAATGAAGATAAAATACGGACAAATTTAAGCATCCAGTGCTTTTTTCAAGTGTTCGTGATACTTGTCCACGACACTCTTCGGGCTGTAGATCGAAAACTCCCCCGCGTACTGGCTGACCCAGGAGAAGAATGTCGGGCTGATGCTGGCCGTGACGTTGGCGATAAGATACTCCCCGTCCTTCGGATCCGGAAGGACCGTCACATCCTGACTGAAGCGGTCGTAGAACTGGGTCAGCATGGCCTTCCGGAACCGGAGCTGCACCGCCTCGGGCTTACTGCCGTACATGCTGAAAGAAGCCTCCACGTACTTCGCCACGTCAAAGTTCTTCGGCGGAGATACCAGTTTGCTCCTGGATTTGATGTGCACTTCCTTCATCCTGTCGATACGGAAATGGAAGATCCCGTTTTCGTTGTCCTTCCCGGCCTTGTCGGGGCGGGCGCCGATACAGTAATAGAAGCCGTTGTTCCAGATCAGGGCGAAGGGATGAAGCGTATACTCCTGCCCGTCATGCTTATAGACTTCTCCTTCCCCGTAGCGGTATTCCACATACTTGAAGGAGACCGGATGCCCGTCGTGCATGGCTTTCCGGATATGATTGGCCGTGTAGATAACGGCGTTGTTGGACGAGTGATGCCGTCCGAGATAATGGATCTGCTCATTCAGTTCCGCCGCGTGGTACTTCGAGGTCAGGCCCTTCAGTTTCCGGATCAGCTGTTCCTTCTTCTTCTCGGGCATGAATCCCGCCGATTCCACGGCATCGATCAGGATCATGATCTCGTCCACTTCAAAAGCTCTGGACTCGATATAGTATTGCGGCGGGCGGCCGGTCTTCTCCAGCGGGACCGATGCTTCCCTTATGGCATCAAAGTCCTTGTAGAGGGCCTTCCTTTCCACGGTGAAGCCCCGGGCATCCAGTTTCTGGCGCAGCTCCTCGGCAGAAAGGCCGTGGTTCTCATCCGTTTCATCCCGAAGGATCTCAAGAAGGCAAAGAAGCCTTCCTCTTCCGTTCTCCGCATTTGCCATGGATACCCCTCCATCTCCCCGAATCTCGGCGTTTTTCTCACACTTATTTTACTATACCTTTTTTCTTCGATAAATAGAACTTTCCTTTATACCATGATATAATAGTTGGGCTTATGGGCTGTCCATGGCAGAAAGAATACGGACGCGTTCGCGCGGCCCGATATTTTTTTCTTCAAAAATAAAAAAATACTGTTTCGTGGATCGTCTAATTAACAGAAACGGGTTCTGTTACGGGCCTGTCACGAAGAGTGGAAAAGAGGAAACCAATGAATTCAATTTACGCAGATATCGCTGTCGCAGCACCGAAGATCCTTCTGCCCGCCAAGGGAGTCGAGCTCAATAAGTGGGCCGTGATCGCTTGTGACCAGTTCACTTCCGAACCGGAATACTGGGAGCAGGTCGAGTCGATCGTCGGGGCGCATCCTTCCACCCTTCGTATGTTCCTTCCGGAGGTTTACCTCGAGAAGAGTTCCGTGGAAGAGATCGAGAAGAAGCTCTCTGATATCTCCTCTTCCATCAACAAGTATCTTTCCGACGGGATCCTCGAGGAACTGGCTCCGGGATTCATCGTTCTGGACAGAAAAACGAAGTATAACGATTCCCGCCGCGGCCTGATGCTGGCCCTGGATCTGGAGCAGTACGACTTCACACCGGGCAACAAGAGCCACATCCGTGCCACCGAGGGCACAGTCCTTTCCCGTATTCCTCCGAGAGTACGGATCCGCGAGCGTGCTCCGATCGAGATGCCGCACATCATGGTGCTCATCGACGACCCGAAGCGTACGGTCATCGAACCGGCGTGGGATGCACTCTCTTCCGATAAGGCAAATCTGGTCTACGATACCGACCTCATGATGGAAGGCGGCCACGTTACCGGCTATTTCACCAAGGACGGTTCCGATGTGGCCAATAAGATCATCGAAGCACTCCGCGATCTTCTGGAAGCTTCCGATGACGGATTCCTCTTCGCGGTCGGCGACGGCAACCACTCTCTGGCTACCGCCAAGACCCACTGGGAGAATATCCGTGAGAAGCTCTCCGCGGAAGACCGTCTGACTCACCCGGCCCGCTACTGTCTGGTCGAGATCGTCAACATCCATGACGAAGGATTGAAGTTCGAGCCGATCCACCGCGTGACCTTCGGCCTCACGATGGACGAATTCAAGAAGCGCGCCGCATCCTACTTTGCCGGCCAGAAAGTCAGCTTTACCGATGCAAGTGCTTTTGAAAAAGAAGGAAAGAAAGACGGATCCCAGGCGATCCTGGTTACGAACGGCAGTGAAGACATCTGCCTTCTGATCGGATCTCCGAAGCACACGCTGGCCGTCGGCACACTTTCCGGCTTCCTGGATTCCATCGAAGAGACCGACCGGATCCATACCGACTACATTCACGGAGAAGATTCCGTCCGTTCCCTATCCAACGGAAACTGTCTGGGCTTCCTTCTCCCTGATGTATCCAAGGATTCTTTCTTCGAGACCATCTCGAAGGAGGGAGTCTTCCCGAGAAAGACATTCTCCATGGGCGAGGCGCCGGAGAAGCGTTACTATCTGGAAGCAAAAATGATCTGAGAAACGACGTGATCCCGTGCCGCATGACGGGATATCAAAGTAAGTAGAACGAGGTAGAGGGTACATGGCAGAAAAAACGTCCATCTGTGTGATCGGCGCCGGTCTTTCCGGTCTGGTCTGCGCGTATAAGCTGGCGCAGGCAGGGTTCCGCGTACAGGTAGTAGAGCAGCAGTCCACACCGGGCGGCATGCTGGCCTGTTCCCGTCTCGGCTCCGACTATATCGAGCTTCTGCCGCACCACATCAGGAAGTCCGACCGTGCGCTGATCGCGCTCCTTAAGGATCTGGGTCTTTCCGACGAACTGCAGTGGTACGATTCCCTGTGGTACGGGCGTGCCGGCAGAAAGAAACTCGGCTATCTCGATAACGGCTTTCATTCCCTTCTGGCCGCGCTGGTCCAGGAGATCACGGATAACGAGGGCATCATCCAGTACGGCTATACCGTTACAGAGATCGCCGAGAGCGAGGATCCCACGAGGCCGAAGTACCGCGTGCGCTGCATCCTGGCCGACACCACATCGATCATACTGGAGTGTGACACGATCCTTTATACCGGCTCCTGCCGTAATCTCGTGCACATCACCCATCCTTTAAATATGCCTACCGACTTCCGTGATTCCCTCATGGACGTCACCTATCAGGCCAATATGTGTCTTCTGATGCTGATGAAGTATCCTTTCACGGAGTGTTACTCCAGAAAGATCGACGACGATGAGCCGTTCCAGCGGATCATCCAGCACACCAGCATGGTGGGAGAGAGACGGTACGGCGGTCACGTGCTCTATCTTTCCGGAAGTTTCCAGACTTCCGCTCCACTTTGGACCGCATCCGACGCCGACGTGTTCAAGACCTTTTTCAAGCGTCTGCAATATATGAATCCCAGCGTTTCCAGAACCGGCGTCCGTACATGGCGCCTCACAAGGACACGCTATGCCAAGCCAAATACCCGTCCTCTGGACGAACTTCTGGAACCGGTTCCCGGCCTCTACGTATGTAGTCTGGCCATGTCCCAGAGTACGGATGACGATACGAAATACAGAATGGATGCCTGCATTTCCCAGGCCAATCTTACCGTGAACAAGATAAAGGAGGTTTTTTCTCATGAAAAAGAACTCAAGAACTTCGAAGAACAGTAAGTCTTCGAAGTCCGGAACGAATTACGCCAAGGCTGACCGTTCCGGAAGTGTGGCTTTTTCGCCTGACTTTGACAAACTGGAGAAGATGCCGGATATTACAGCAGCAGATATGGGACTTCGTATCCTGGTGCTTCTGATCCCGGCGCTGGTCGCTCTGATCTCAGGACTGGTCCTGAAAAACGACATCGGTGATTTCTTTACCTGGTGGGCCGCGTTCTATCTTTACAGCTGGGCCGCGTTCCCGATCGTGGCTTACTTCTTCCGCGGCTTCGTATCGACCGGTTACGGTCTTGCAAAGAGCCTGGGTATCCTTCTGACCACCGGTCCGGTATGGCTCATTTCCTACCTGCGGATCTGGGACAGCTTTAACCGTCCTATGACATTCATTGCCTTCGCCGTACTGGTCGCTGTCAGCTGGGGAATTCCGAAGACACGACGTGCTGCGCTCGTCTCCATCTGTGACAATAAGAATCTCCGTCATATTGTGATGGAGGAAGCCATCTTTACCGTATTCTTCGTCGCACTTCTTTACTTCAAGGGTGCATGGCCGAGCATCAACGGCGAAGAGAAGTTCATGAACTTCGGCTTCCTGAATTCCATGGTCCGCGAAGACAGTCTTCCGGCCAAGGATCCGTGGCTGGCCGGACATTCCATCAACTACTATTACTTTGGCCAGTACATCTTCGCCTACCTGACGAAAATGCTGGGCACGACCAATGGTGTCGCTTACAACATCGGTATGTGCGCCGCCATTGCCATTCCTTTCTCCTCCGCATTCACACTGGGTCAGCTGTTTGTCGACGGCCTGATGCAGAAGCGTGATTGCCCGGTATCGAAGTGGTACCTGCCCTTCGCCGGTCTCCTTGCTTCCTGCGGCGCGATCGTTTTCGGTAACTCCCATTCTTTCTTCTACGACCAGAACAGCATCGGAAACAAGGTGCTTCACTGGGGCATCTGGGATAAGCTGGGCGTCATCGTCGGTAAGACGACAGACTTCTTCTATCCGGAATCCACCCGTTTTATCGGACACAATCCTGACCTTCTGGTCGAAGGACTTTCCGATGTCGGTGACTATACGATCCACGAATTCCCGTTCTATTCGTACCTGATCGGTGACCTGCACGCCCACGTAGTCAGCATGATGATCGTCCTTCTGATCATCGGCTTCATCTTCGTTGCCGTTTTCCGTTCCAAGTATGACAATATACGCGATGAGAAACTCGTCCGTTTCAAGGACCTCAAGACAAATCTCGTGAGCGGGATGCGTAACCTCTTCCGTCCGGAATTCATCTTTGCCGCCTATCTTCTGGGTCTGGCACAGATGTGTAACTACTGGGACTTCCTGATCTACTTCATCTTCTGTTCCATGGGTCTTCTGGTCTATTACGGAAGAAAGTCGACGTATCTGTTCTCTTTCACCAGCATGCTCGTCTTCTTCTTTGAAGCCGGCGGTATCCTGGGTGTGTACCTCAAGTGCGGCACGAATGTCTATGCCCACCTGTGTCTGCAGATCGTGATCTTCATGATCTCCTATGTTCTGACCACCATCTTCCCTTCGGCCCTTTCACGGACCGGACTTGCCATGTCGATGCTGTTCTCCATCGCCAGCTTCATTTCGCTGTCCTTCAACCTGAACTTCGACATGATCTCCAACTCCATCGCTTTGACGGACAGACATACATCCCTGTTCCAGTTCACTATCGTATGGATGATCCACGTACTGATCCCGCTGGCCCTGATCGTTCTGGTCATCGCCACCAAGCGTCACAAGTATAAGAAGAACCTTCTTCCGGTACTTCCGGCACCAATGCCGCTCGAGAAGCCTTCCATGGATATCTCCGGCAGAAAGAAAGCCACAAAACAGGCAGAAGCTGTCTCCGCGGCTGCAGAAGCTTCCGCAGAAGAAAGTATCTCCGCTGACGCCGCTTCAACTGATGACGCATCCGATCCGGATGCCGATATCGACCCGGATATGGTGGTTTCGAAGGCACACATCCACCGTGCCAAGGCGCCTACCGTTGCGGATCCGGATTCGGAGGATGCTTCCGACGAGGATTCCGATCCGAGCTTTATCGCCCGCATCGCACTTCTCTTCCGTACACTGGATTATTACTTCGCCAAGTTCGGAGATTTCCTCCTCTGCAAGTTCTTCCGGCTCCGCTCCATCGTGGATATTTTCATGGTCGGTATGACTTTTGTCGGTTTCATGATGCTCATCGCTCCGGAGATCATCTACGTACGCGATATTTACGGCGACAACTACCAGCGTTCCAACACCATGTTTAAGTTTACCTTTGCCGCGTTCATCATCCTGTCGCTGGTCATCAGCTACACCATCTTCCGATTCATGGCGCATGTCACGCGTAAGGGTAATCTTTCCAACTGGGGACTTACCGTCTCGATCATCATGATCGTTATCTTTGTCCTCATCCCGGGTCACTATACTCTCCTTTCTCTGGAAGGACGTACCGGTAAGCTGGACGAAGTACAATACGTCGGTCTGGACGGAACGGCTTATCTTTCCACCTATACTTCGCCGTACTGGGCAAATGACCATGAGTATGATGACGAAGAGACGAAGAACCTGAATACCTACGAAGGTAACCTTGTTTCTTATCAGGAAGCGATCAACTGGCTGAATGATAACGTCAAGGGTTCCAGAAATATCTGCGAGGCCAAGGGCTTAAGTTACTCTGATAAGTGTATCGTCTCCGCCTACACCGGTCTTCCGACTATCGTCGGCTGGCAGACACACGAATGGCTGTGGCACTTCCAGGGCATCGTGAACGAAGAAGGCGAGTTCGTCGACGATCCGGACAAGAGCGTCTGGGATCTCTACCTCTCACCGCGCTATGCCGATATCGATACCATCTATAAGTCTGCAGATGTGGAAGAAGTCAGAAATCTCCTGCACTACTACGATGTCACCTACGTGATCTGCGGCCAGATGGAATTGAGCGAACTGGGTATCGTTAACTACTCCGTCTTCGATCAGATCGGAACCGTTGTCTTCACATCGAGTGACGGCACACTTAAGATCTATCAGGTACAGTGATCATCTTTACTTAAAACAAAACGAGAGTGGCTCAAAACTTTTTTGAGCCACTCTTTTTTGTTGCAGGGATCAGCTCGAAACAGTTGAACACTATGTCGGCACAAATGAGCAAAAATGTCATCTCTACTGAATGATTTGGATATCCATTCAGTATAAATGAGAAAAAAACCGATTTCTACTGAATGATCTGGAAATTCATTCAGTATAAACGAGAAAAAATCTCATCTCTACTGAATGATCTGGAAATTCATTCAGTATAAATGAGGAAAAACCCCATCTCTACTGAATGTTCTGGAAAATCATTCAGTATAAACGAGAAAAAATCTCATCTCTACTGAATGATTTGGAAATCCATTCAGTATAAATGAGAAAAAATCCGATTTCTACTGAATGTTCCGGAAAATCACTATCCAAACATGGTTTTCCCAATCTCTTCGGCGCGTGATCTCCCCATCTCCCCAAAAAGAAAAGAAGCGGTCCCGTTTTCGGGACCGCTTCTCTCTTTTCTTCGTTATGCTGCTTCAGTTGCCGCCAATGTTATCGATCTGGGCTTCAACCACAGGTTCTGATGTCACAGGCCGGATAGGCTCATGATTGGCTGTGGCGTTATATTCATAGCACCAGAGAACGATGCCTCCGATGATGAATGCCAGGACCAACAAGCTCACAACGATCTCGCCGATCAACTCAGATATTCGGATATTCATTTTCACCCCTCAACATATTTAAAGATAGGACATCCTCCGATATCTGCTGTCAGGATATACCAAAGTATTCCGAAACACAAGCATTTTCAAAGGAACATCCATATTTCAAGCACTTGCACAAAAAGCACAAGAGCTTTCGGCGTGAATATCGTGAAGACTCCATATCTTCGCGTCTTGCAAAATCACTGAATATAGCCGATCTCCTGAGCCAGTTTCTTCTCAATGACTACTGTTGCATCACGATGCATGCGCATGAAGGTCGCCGGACACATCGGATCGATGCGGTCGCTCATGATGAGCTTGCTGGCTGCGTCCTTCTTGTTGCCGTTGATGATCATGATCAGCGCCTTGGCTCTCATGATGTTTCCCATACCCATGGTTACGGCATAGCGCGGTACTTCGTCGCGGTTAGCGAAGAAACGGGCATTCGCATCAATGGTCGACTCGTCGAGGATCTCCTTGTGTGCACCGTCGATCAGGACCGGACCGGGTTCATTAAATGCCAGATGACCATCCGGACCTACGCCCAGTACCTGGATCTCGATCTCTGTCTTATCGAGAAGAGCATTAAACTCCTTGAGGTTTTCGTCTACATCACCGATGCCCTTGGCAACATAGGTATTCGCCTTATCAATGTTGATATGGTCGAACAGATTGCTGTCCATAAAGTAGCGGTAGCTCTGGTTGTGTGTCGGCTCCAGACCTACATACTCATCCAGGTTTACGGTATGGATCTTAGAGAAGTCCAGACCTTCTTCCTTGCAGCGGCGTGCCAGTTCCTGATACATCCCGACCGGGCTGGATCCTGTAGCCAGACCGAGTGTGCACTCCGGCTTCTCGCGGACGACTTTCTCGATGATGTCTGCCGCCTTCTTGCTGGCTTCCTGATAATTCTCAGCAACGATGATCTTCATAACAATTAACCTCCATTGGCTTATTTTGTATTCAGTTTTGCAATTATATGGCCGTCAAGCTTATTTCCGCTTGATCACGATATTTCCCTGATCCTTGTAGATGCTGTCCGCCGGAATCACACCACGGACACAGGATGTCGGATAAACATTGCTGTTTCTTCCGATCACCGTACCCGGATTGAGCACGCTGTTACAGCCGACCTCTACAAAATCACCCAGCATCGCGCCGACTTTCTTTCTTCCTGTCTCGATCTGCTCGTCACCGTTCTTGATCACGACAGGGAGCTTATCGCTCTTCACGTTACTGGTGATGGATCCGGCGCCCATGTGGGACTTATAACCCAGGATGGAATCGCCGACATAGTTATAATGCGGAACCTGTACACTGTTGAACAGGATCACGTTCTTCAATTCAGTGGAGTTACCGACCACGCAGCCTTCGCCGACAAGTGCCGATCCTCTGACAAAAGCACACTGACGGACTTCTGTCTTATGACCGATGATGCACGGTCCGCCGATATATGCTGTCGCAAAAACCTTAGCATCCTTGGCGATCCATACATCTTCCGACGGATGATCGAACTCATCTTCCGGAAGTGTCTTGCCGATCTCCAGGATCAGATCTGTAATTCCTGCAAGTGCTTCCCAGGGATAGGTGAACTTGCCGAGATATTCCGCAACCTGCGGATAGGTCTGTGTCAGATCATAAAGGTCATTGATGGTATACATTACTTCTTCACCTCCACAAGATGTCCGCTCTTTTCCATGGCGGCAATAATGGCATCAACCTGCTTCTCGCATTCTTCAAGGGAACCTGCTTCCGACATAACACGAAGGACCGGCTCCGTGCCACTCTTTCTGAGGAGAACACGGCCGTTGTCGCCGAGTTCTGCCGTGCAGGCTTCAACCTGTGCCTGAACCTGAGCATCTGCCAGAGTACCGTCCTTATCGTCCACTACAACATTCTTCAGTACCTGCGGGTACATTGTGCAGCCGGATGCCAGAACGGAAAGCGGGAGATTCGTAGCCAGGAGCACTTCCATCAGCATGATGGCCGTGATCAGGCCGTCACCGGTATGTGCATATTTTCTGAAGATAACATGTCCGGACTGCTCGCCGCCGATCATGTGATCATTCTCTTTCATGTTTTCATATACATAACGGTCACCGACAGCAGTCTTCTCATAAGCGATACCTGCCTCGTCCAGTGCTTTGTAAAGACCGAAGTTAGACATGATCGTGGTTACGACGGTATTGTTGTTGAGCTGGCCCTTATCTTTCATGTACTTCGCGCAGATATACATGATCTTGTCACCGTTAACAACATTTCCGAGTTCATCCACTGCCAGGCAGCGGTCTGCGTCACCGTCGAAAGCAAAGCCGAGATCCAGCTTGTTATCGACAACAAACTTCTGAAGGCCTTCGATATGTGTGGAGCCGCAGCCGGTATTGATGTTTACACCATCCGGCGTGTTATTGATGACATATGTCTTGGCGCCCAGAGCATCAAACACAGAGCGGCCGATCATCCAGGAACTGCCGTTCGCGCAGTCCAGACCGACCTTATGCTTGGCATAGGACTTGGTTGCCAGGCCTGTAAGATATCCGATGTAACGGTTTCTTCCGGAATAGTAGTCGATCGTCTTACCGATCTGATCGCCGGAAGCGAACGGGATCTCTTCGATCTCGCCGTCGATGTACTTCTCGATCTGATCCTGCAGATCGTCATCCATCTTCTCGCCTTCGTAGTTCATAAGCTTGATGCCGTTATCGTAGAAAGGATTGTGGCTGGCGGAAATCATAACGCCGCAGTCAAAGTCCTCTGTACGAGTAATATAGCTTACACACGGTGTCGTTGTGACATGCAATAAATAAGCATCAGCGCCCGAAGACGTGATGCCTGCTGCCAATGCATTCTCGTACATGTAAGAAGAACGACGTGTATCTTTTCCGATCACGATCTTCGCACTCTCCTGCGATCCTTTCTCAGTATGCTGCTGCATATAGTACCAGCCGAGGAAACGCCCGGTCTTAAATGCGTGTTCCGCTGTCAGGACAACGCCTGCTTTTCCGCGAAATCCGTCCGTTCCAAAATATTTACCCATACGACAATACTCCTTGATTCTCGAATTATGGTAAAATTCTACACTTAGATACGGGAAATTGAAATAGTTTTTGCGTATTTTTCACTTCCTGCACCAGCATCGTAATATTTCTGAAAAAAATAAATGCCGCTATCAGCGGCATTTCAGGATTTATTTTTCGGTTTCGAAGGCTGGGCAACATTCAGTATCTTCTGTTTTTTATGCTGGCTTGTACCACAATCCGTGCGAAGTCCCCTCATCAGGTCCCTTCCGTAAACTTTCACGGTCCGTCCGCAGGAGCACTTGCAGAACCACTGCAGGTTCTTGCCGCTCTTGATGCCAGTCATTTTCTCGACTGTCAGTTCTCCGAAAACCTGACCTGTCAGGTCGTCCATCGCCGCCGTCTCTCTTCTTGTCTGTCCCTGGAAATCCTCTTCTTTCAGAGGTTTTCTTGTCGTATCACGGTATGGGCACTTCTCATCAAAACAGTTGCTCACTTCCGTATGGAGAAGGCGGTGCGAAGTAATACGGATCTCATTTCCGCAATCGCATTTACATTTCCAGACTACTTTTCCATTGAATCTCTCTGCCGTTTCCTCGATGGCTACCAGATGACCGAACCTTTCGCCTGCAATATTCTTTACTTTGCGTCCCCGGCCTTCTGTTTTCTTATCTCTGATGATCGTCGGCATAATCCTTGTGTTCCTTTCCACATCCACATTTCACGGGTGGATAACAAACATATTTTACCATGACAGAGCAAAATCTCAAGATAAAAATCCCTTACTTTTTGGGGCTTTTTCCGAAGCCGGATCCATAGAAAAAGACAGCCGCGATCTTTTCGGTCACGGCTGTCTCTGCTCTATCTGATTTATTCTGTCACTCTAATTCAAAAGCACCGGTGTAGAGCTGGTAGTACTTGCCCTTCTCGGCAATCAGGGAGTCGTGGTCACCACGCTCGATGATGTGGCCGTTCTCGAGCACCATGATCGCCTTACTGTTCTGTACCGTGGAGAGACGGTGCGCGATAACGAATACCGTACGGTTCTCCATGAGGGCATCCATACCACGCTGCACGATGGCCTCGGTACGGGTATCGATGGAACTCGTCGCCTCGTCGAGGATCATGACCGGCGGATCGGCTACAGCCGCGCGGGCAATCGCGATCAGCTGGCGCTGGCCCTGGGACAGCTCGGAACCATTCGCAGTAAGAACCGTTTCATAACCCTGCGGAAGCTTGCTGATGAAGTCATGCGCATTGGCCAGCTTCGCCGCCTCGATGCACTCCTCGTCGGTCGCCTTCAGACTTCCGTAGCGGATATTCTCCATAACCGTGCCGGTAAAGAGGTTGGTATCCTGAAGTACGATACCCAGAGAATGGCGCAGGTCGGCTTTCTTGATCTTATTGATGTTAATGTCGTCGTAACGGATCTTACCGTCGGCGATATCGTAGAAACGGTTGATCAGGTTCGTGATCGTGGTCTTACCGGCACCGGTCGCACCTACGAAGGCGATCTTCTGACCCGGCTTCGCAAAGAGCGATACATCGTAGAGTACCTGCTTTTTGCCGTCATAGCTGAAGTCGACATCAAACAGACGGACATCGCCTTTCAGCTCAGTGTATGTCAGCGTACCGTCTCCATGCGGATGCTTCCAGGCCCAGACATAGTCCTTGCTGTGCTTGTGCGCGTCGGCCTCTTCCTCGGTCACTTCGGTCAGGTTCTCGCCTTCCTTCTTGCAGTGTACCAGGGTAACGTATCCATCATCTTCCTCCGGCTTCTCGTCGATGAGCTTGAAGATACGATCCGCACCGGCCATCGCCATGATGATCGAGTTCATCTGCTGGGATACCTGGGATACCGGCATAACGAACGACTTCGTCAGCTGCAGGAAAGCAACGATAACACCGATGGAGATCGACTTGACGCCGCACTGGATCGCCAGGAATCCTCCGATGAAAGCAACAAGTACGTACAGTACGTTACCGATGTTGCCCATGATCGGCATCAGGATGTTAGCGAAGATGTTTGCTTTTGTCGCATTCTCACAGAGCTCTTCATTCTTCTTGTCAAATGTTGCCTTGGCACGATCTTCGTAAGTAAATACCTTGACGACTTTCTGACCGTTGACCATCTCTTCGATGTAGCCGTTCACGTTACCCAGAGACGCCTGCTGCTTCACGAAGAACGTCGCACTCTTACCGCCGATCTTACCCATGAGGATGATCATGGCGAAGGTACCTGCAAGCACTACGATGGTGAGCTGCCAGCAGGTCACGATCATACCGACCAGTGTCGCGACGATCGTGATCGCGGAAGAAACCATGGACGGGAAGCTCTGCGAGATCATCTGACGCAAAGTATCAACATCGTTGGTGTAATGGCTCATCACGTCGCCGTGCGAGTGTGTGTCGAAGTACTTGATCGGCAGTGTCTGCATGTGCTTGAACATGTCATCACGCACGTTTCGCAGTACGTTGTTACTGATCACCAGCATGATCTGGCCCTGGAACAGATTCGCCAGCACACCGAAACCGAAGATGATCGCTACCGTACGGATCCAGCTCGCCAGTGCGGAGAAATCCTTATTGTCCTCCGCCAGAAGTGGTTTGATAAAGTCGTCATACAGATTCTTGATAAACATGTTACCCAGAACAGACGTGACGGAAGCAACAATAATGCAAACGAACACGATGGCAAGCAGCAATTTGTATTTACCTGTTACATAAGAAAGAAGTCTCTTGACCAGGCCTTTAGAGATCGGGTTTTTCTTTAAGTCCTCCCGATTCATCGGACGTCCTCCTCTCGGTGGCGGCATTACTGATCGCCTCCTTTCTTCTGGGATTCATACACTTCTTTGTAGATCTCGTTATTCTTGAGCAGTTCCTCGTGAGTTCCGACGGCGTCGATCTTGCCGTTATCGATAACAATGATCTTATCGGCATGTTCCACGGAGGAAATACGCTGTGCAATGATCAGCTTCGTTGTTCCCGGGATGTACTCCGCAAATCCCTTCTGGATCTGCGCGTCCGTCGCGGTATCGACGGCACTCGTACTATCGTCGAGGATCAGGATCTTCGGGTTCTTCAGGAGCGCTCTGGCAATACAGAGTCTCTGCTTCTGTCCGCCGGACACGTTCGTACCGCCCTGTTCGATATAGGTGTCATATCCTTCAGGAAAAGCACTGATGAACGAATCCGCCTGTGCGATCTTACATGCGTGGATCATTTCTTCATCCGTGGCATCCGGATTACCCCAGCGGAGGTTTTCCTTGATCGTGCCGGAGAACAGTACGTTCTTCTGAAGCACCATGGCCACATTATCACGGATGACATCGAGGTCGTATTCTCTTACGTCGACTCCGCCGACCTTGACCGTACCGGCCGTCACGTCATAAAGACGCGGGATCAGCTGTACGAAAGAAGATTTACCGCTACCGGTACCGCCGATGATACCGACGGTCTCACCGGAGTTGATATGCAGATTGAAATCCATAAGGCAGCTCTTCTCTTTTTTCTTGGAGTAGCTGAAGAAAACATTCTCGAAATCGATGGAACCATCTGCCACATCCATCACCGGATTCTCCGGGTCCGTGATGTCCGGCTGCTCTTCGAGGATCTCGGAGATACGCTCGGCAGAAGTTCTGGAGATAACGAGCATAACGATGATCATGGAAACCATCATGAGGCTTGTCAGGATCTGCATGGTGTAGGAGAACATGGAAGCCAGCTCACCATCTGTCATGTCGCCGCTGACGACCATTTTCGCGCCGACCCAGGAGATCAGCAGCATCGCCGTATAAACACTGGCCATCATCAAAGGTGCGTTAAAGTTGATCGCACGTTCTGCTTTTACCGAGTCATTGCGGATGGCAGAAGAAACATCGGTGAACTTCTTGATCTCGTAGTCTTCTCTGACGAAAGACTTCACGACGCGGATACCGCGGACATTCTCCTGTACCACGTTGTTCATGAGGTCGAACTTCTTGAACATACGGACGAAGATCGGGTGTGCATAGCGGAAGACGATGATCAGGCCGATCATCAGGATCGGAGCGATGCACAGAAGGATCAGAGCTACCTTCGGGTTCACATAGAAGCTCGCGCACATAGCAAAGATCAGCATGATCGGTGCACGGACCGCAATGCGGATCACCATCTGGAACGCGTTCTGTACGTTCGTTACGTCTGTGGTCAGTCTTGTAATAATACTGGAAGTCTTGAACTTATCGATGTTCGAAAAAGAAAACTTCTGCAGGTTGTGGAACATGTCATGACGCAGGTTCTTGGCAAACCCGGCGCTGGCTTTGGCGGCTTCTCTTCCGGAGAGTGCACCGAATGCCATGGAAGTGAACATGCACACCAGAAGCAGTGTGCCCATCACCCACACGTAATTCATGTTCTCTTGCTTAATGCCGTTGTCGATCAGTTTGGACATCAGGATCGGCATCAATACCTCCATGATGACCTCGCAGCATATCAGTACCGGGGAAAGGATCGACGGTTTCTTATATTCCCGTACTGATTTTAGTAGTCGTTTTATCATTCTTCTAAATTCCTTATCATTTTTTCTGTCAGTTCTATATAGGTCTTTATCTCTTTCTCACTCAATCCCCGGACCAGTTTCTGCTCTACGCCTTCGATCGTCGAGTCGACGCTCTTCTTCGTCCGCAGTGCCTGCTCGGTCACGATGATCCTCTTCATTCTGGCATCTCGCTCTTCACATTCCCGACGGATCGAACCTCTCTGTTCGAGAAGTTTTAAGATCTCTGTCGCCGTGCTTCGACGGATATGGAATTCCTGTTCGATATCCTTCTGATAGACCACATTCCCGAGTTCATGCTGGTAATTGAGATATCCCATGACATGCGCCTGTACCGATGTCAGACGGCTCACGCCCTGTGCGGAAAACTCCTGATCCAGCGCCTCATCAATGTTCAGCCGGATCTTCTTGGACAAATGCCGCACATACGGCCCGATATGAATATCTTTTCCGGGATCGCTCTTTAATATTCTATTCTCGATCGGCATGGATCCCTTTCACACTCCCCCCTCATCAGTTGTGTTTTTCCACCCAGGCAAAATTTGTTAGGGTACTAACCTATTTTGTTAGGTTACTAACATAATATCTCTTTTGAGAAGGCAAGTCAACATGATTTTCCTACAAAAGCACTCGTTATTTTCAACAAGTTTTCTCCACCAAAAAGCGGGGTCATTTCTGCCCCGCTTTCGTGCCTTTCTATTCTTATGGTCCAGCGCCCTCAGCTTCAGCTGATATTATTCACGACGCCGATCGAAATGTAGCCATCGAGAATGGCCCGAAGGTCTGTCCCCTCCGCCGCGTGATCTCTGTCGACCCAGTGGATCGAATACTGTCTTGTTCCGTCCGGCAATTCTTCATCAAGAGTGTAATTATCGATAAACGGATCTCCCATGCTCGGCTTTCTGTCCCGTAAGATCCCCTTACAGTCTTCCGGCGCACAGTCCGGGAAATTGATGTTGATCACTTTGCCCGGCACGAGGTCCTGACCCATCAGTTCTTCCATCACGATAGGAAGGAAGCGGTCCGTAACGGCATGTCCCGCCGCGCTCTCCCTGTCGTCGAAAGCAAACCCTTCTGAAAAAGCAACTGCGGGGTATCCGGCCATGGCTGCATCGAGGGCCGCCGCGACGGTCGCCGAATACTGGATGTCCGTGCCCACGTTGAATCCGTTGTTGATGCCCGAGAAAACCACGTCCGGTTCTTCCGGCATAATGTATTTGCTGCCGATCCGCACACAGTCTGACGGCTGGCCGCTGCAGGAAAAGGCCTGAACGCCTTCCACTTCAAAATCAATTGGCCGTACCTTCAGCGGTTCATTGATCGTGAGGCTGTGGGATGCGGCGCTTCTCTGCGTTTCCGGTGCCACGACCCATACTTCTCCCCACTTTTTTGCCTCCTTAGCGAGGCGAAGAAGACCGCCGGATCCGATCCCGTCATCGTTCACGATGAGGATCCTTCTATTATCCTTACTCATTTATATGTCTCCCGTCTATGTATCTTCCGAAAATCAGATTTCAAAATCGAAGCAGCTTCTGATCTTGGCATACGGACGGACTTTGCCTGTTGCCACCGCCACGTGGTCCGGATGCACAGCGTAACCCTGAAGGGACGCTTCATCCTCGAATGACGAATCCAGCATCAGGTCGGTATTGGAACTGGAAAGCCCCTCTGTATATACTTTTATATCAATAAGTCCCGGGATCTTGCCGGAAAGACCCTCGAGGCCTTCCTTGATCTCCTTTTTGACCGTTACTTTCTCCTCATCAGAGAGCTCGTCCTTCAATGTCCAGATGATCACGTGTTTTACCATAATTATTCTCGCTCCGTTTCAGTCATTTTTATCTTTTTCCATCTTAACACATAAGGCCGCGGAAATGACTACCCCTTTTCCGCAGTGCTTTTGCCTGCGTTTCATGCAAAAGCACTGTTTCTGCGGTTTTCCGTTCTGCCTACTGTGATATAATACTTCCGATATAGAATTAGTAAGTTCTATGTAAAAGGAGGAAAAACAAATGTTGAATACAATTTTACGGGTACTGGGTATCGCCCTATTCCTTGGCGGACTTGCTCTGCTCGGCTGGAAGTCGTTCCAGAATACAGGCTCGGTGCCGCAAGGGGTTCCCGCAGCCAAGAAAAAAAGTTATAAGAAGCCGGGACTCGTCCTGATCGGACTGGGCGTGCTTTCCATAATCGGATCTCTGGCTTTCACCATCATCCCGACCGGTTATACCGGTGTCCGCGTAACTTTCGGCCAGGTCGAACAGAGAACGCTCAATAACGGTATCAACTTCCAGATCCCGCTGATCCAGGAGATCGTGCTGGTCAACAACAAGCAGCAGGATATCAAGTTCAACGATAACGCCATCTCTTCCGAGACCTCTGAGCGTAACACCGTAAACTTCCGCGGAATCACGGTCACCTACCAGATCAATCCGGAAAAGTCCGCCTGGATCTTCGCCAACGTGACGAACTACGAAGCCGGCCTGGTCAGTGAATCCCTGGTGGCTTCGGCGATCAAGACCACATCGAAGACCTTGTCTCCGAACGACTGTACGAACCGTAGCATCATCGAGCCGAAGGCGAAAGAAAACATCCAGAAGTCCCTCGACGAGAAGTACGGGACCGATGTCGTTTACGTCAACAAAGTCGTCATCAACGACGCCGCTTTTGACTCCGAATACGACGAGAAGATCGCGAAGAAGCAGCAGGCGCAGATCGACTACGAGACGCAGCAGATCGAAAACAAGAAGAATATCGAGAAGGCTGAGGCAGATGCGGCTGTCATGAAGACACAGGCACAGGCCAAGGCGGAAGCGAAGGTCATCGCGGCCCAGGCGGAAGCTGACGCCAACAAGCTGATCAGTGACTCTATCGACGAGAACGTACTGCGCAACAGATACTACGATATCTGGGACGGTAAGCTCCCGGCTACGATCGTGGGTGCCGACGCCGCGTCTTCCATCCTGATCAATGCGATCCCGGGAAGCAATACTTCTTCCTCGGCAAATACAACACCTACCCCGACTCCGACACCGGCTCCCACACCTACACCGGTACCGGAATCCTGAGTAAACGGCTGATTTAGGAAGGAGATAAACATGAAACGTAAAATAGCACTGATCCTTTCCCTCTCTGTCGTTCTCGGCCTCGCCGGGTGCGACAGCAAGAGCAGCGAAACCAGAACAGAGCGGACAACGAAAACGAAGAAGACTGAGGCATCCGATACGGTAGACACGGAAACCGACCCTTCCGAATCCACTACGGAAACCGATCCTTCCGAGACTACGGAAGAGACCACAACAGAATCGGAAACATCTGAAACGACAGAATCCGAGACAACGAAGGAATCGGAAACATCTGATACTTCCGATACTTCTGAAACCTCCGAGACATCTGAAACCTCCGAGACTTCCGGATCCGATTCCTCTTCTTCGGAGACGTCCGAAACCAAGGATCCAAAAGCTCCTGCAGGAAAGGTCGAGTTCTCTAATGACCTCAAGAGCCTGAATCTTAATCGTTTTACACATTACCGCTCGTATTCAGAGCTTTGCCCGAAGGCCGGAGAAAACCTGATGGCAGAGCTGGACGAGGAATTTGAAGTCTATACGATCGGATCCACGGATTTTCCGAAGCTGAAGGTCCTGGTGGATGCCATCTATGACGGAAGAGCTGTCCGCGACGATGAATACTACAACGCGGCTTTGAAGACATTCCACGATGATGTCAAGGATCTGGAAGCCGAGAATTTCTGGAGTTACCGTACAAGACGTGTCGGTACAGGCATGCGGGTGACCCGTGCGGACAGCCAGATCTTCTCTTTCATGATGAGTGACAACGTTTTCGGCGAGTACTCCATGCAGTACTTCAATCTGGATTCCGAAACCGGCGATTCGATCAAGATCAGTGATGTCATCACCGATAAAGACATGATGGCTGAGATCATCCGTTCTTCCCCGGTCATCCGGAACACCTACTTCAGTAACGAAGAGGACTACAAAGTCGTATATAATTCCATCGCTGATGATCTGAAGAATGGCAAAGAGGTGGATTTCCTCCTCTATCCGAATGCCATCGAATTCCCTTATGAGATCGAAAAGACCGGGTATTCCGTGACTTACTACTGCACGGTTTCAACCGTAGGTCTTGCCGGTGTCGTGAACCCGAAATATTTCGGTGCGACCACCGAATACTTTTCGCTGGTTTTCGATTCTTCGAACGAGTGCAGATGGGATTTTGACGGAGATGGTGTGGCCGATGTACTGAAAGTAAATTGTGAGTACGACTGTAAGTCGATCGATTTCATGTTCAACAATACGCCGTCCTCCATCCCGACCGATAACAATATCTACTCTGATGAAGGTTTCTATCCGAAATTCGTTACCTTTACCGACGGCGGTTATTACATCTATATCGGCTGCTCCAACGAGGATCCGGTAGACGGCTGTGTGGTCTTCCGCCTCAATGCTGATGAGACCGTGGAATTTATCGGCTCCTGCACCAACTTCGATGATTTTCCGTACGATCCCGCCAACTGTCTGATCACGCCAAGATGTGACCTCATGGGCACGGGACACATGGTTATCAAGGCATCTCTGATGGGAAACAACGGTATTCCGAAACCGATCGACACCTTCTACGAGAAGGGCGGCGTCGGCGTGACCGTAAAGGACATGAAACTCGCAGGCTACAGCGATGACGGTCCTTTTGCCGGCGATACCGTAACGATTCCGACCGGCACCTCCGTCCGCATGATCGGCATCGACTCCAAAAACGAGATGGCGCTCTTCACCACGTTGAACGAAGACGAGTCCAAGAACGTCAAGTTCTACATGGCCTGCTGGAAAGACCAGTCCTACTCCGGCGACTACTATTTCCGGATCGTCTATAACAGCGATTCCGTATATAACCTCTTTGTAGGACCGATGTACGCAGATTAAAAAGCACATAGAAAATCCCCGGACTAGGTCCTCGGCGCGTTGCGCCTGCGTAATCGTCCGGGGATTTTTATGTGCTTTTTTCGTGGGCGTCTGCGGAATCGCTCAGGGATTTTTTTGCGCATTAGTCGTAGGGTTTCTCCGTTGTTAGATTGCGATGAGGGGGGCATTGGGATTCTCGAGTTGGGGATTTTTGTGCTTTTTTGCGTAAGGCGCCTGCGGAAAGCTCCGGGATTTTTATGTGCTTTTTCGTGGGGCGAGTGCTTTTTGCGTGGGATTGGAAGTATAATATTTCCTGAGATAGGTTTTAGGAGGATCATATGAAACGTTGTATTGCTACATTACTTACCGCGGCTATGGTGCTTTCGTTGGCGGGGTGTAATAAGGATGACAATAACGAGACGCGGACGTCGAGGGAGTCTCACACTACTACTACTGAGGATACGGATACTACGGAGTCTGATTATACCGAGCCGACGGAGACGGAGAGTTCGACTACTGAAACTTCGGAGTCGGAGGAGTCTACTACCGAGTCGGAGACTACAGCTTCCGAGACGGAAACTTCAGAGACAAAAGATACGGATGCCACGTCTTCTGAATCCGAAACATCGGCGTCTTCGGATACGACTCCGTCCGAAACTTCTTCCGGTGATCCGGATAAGCTTCCGGCGTTTTCCCATGATCTCAAACAGGTGAAACTTACTCCTCAAAAGTCAGATCGGGCTTATGCCGAACCGTATTCCTACGAAACCAGTAGTATCCTGCGTCTTCGCGAGCATCTGGAAAGCTGTCTGCCCGCGGATCAGACTCATGACAAGCTGATCGAAAAGATGGAAGAGATCTTCACCGACGTTAAACTCCGAAATGACAAACTGTATGACAAGGCGATCAGTGCTTTCCCCGACATGGCGAAAAACACTACGGATGACAACTACTGGGAGAACTGTTTCCAGTCTATCCAGAGCTATGTTCACGTCGCCCGTTCAGACAGCAAGATCCTTTCTTTCTCGATTTCTGAATATGTCGGTCTGAATGATCAGGAAACCAATACATTCTCCTACTATAATTTCGACCCCAACACCGGCGAGCCCATTCTCTTGAGTGATATCGTCACGGATGAGCAGGCCTTTATTGAAGCCATTTTGAGCTACAGATTCGATCCGGATTCGTCAGGATACAGCGAGAGTCAGGAGGATTACAATAACGCTCTTCAAATGCTGTGTGACAATCTCCGCAATGGCACGGACAAGGATGTTCCGTTCCTGGTGTATCAGAACACCATCCTCGTCGAAGTAGTAGCACCTTCTGCCGGTGAGCCGACGTCCTTCTCATGCACTCTCCCGGCGCTAAAGCTTGGAAACTGTGTGGATCTTTCTTACTTTACTTCGACACCGGAGTATTATTCTCTGCGTGACGACAGCGACGGTAAGTTCTACTGGGATTTTGACGAAGACGGTTCGGTTGATGAGATCGAGGTAATGAATGTAAGTTCGAATTACGATCTGGAACTTCGGATCACCTATAACGGAAAAGAAATGGACGTCGCTGACAGTGTGCACTACGCCGACCTGCCTGACGATGTTGTTTGGTGCATCATAGCCCATACGGATTCCGGCTACTATCTGTATGTGGAAGTTTCAGAAGAAAATCCTGTTGATTCGACGCTGATCTATAAGATAGAAAACGGAAAAATCACATTTGTAGCAGCGACCGGCGAATTCGATAGTTACCCCTATGATCCGGAGGAGGCCGTCATTATGTACCGCTCCGACCTGCTTGGTACGGGTTCCAGTTCACATGCCTGCACACTGATCGGAAGTAACGGATCACCGAGGGATACCTCCGCTTTCTTCGACAAAAGCGCTATCGCTGTGGTCACCCAGGATATGATTGTGGGCAAGTTTGACAGTAACGGCACCCCCACCGGCGAGACAGTCAACGTTCCAAAAGGAACGGCTGTGCAGTTCTTCGGTGTAGATATGTCAACATGTGTCGCTTACTTTACCACACTGCATCTCGATGAATCGGAAAATGAGGAATTCCAGATGATGGCAACCAAGTACGACCACGACTACGACTATGAGATCACCTTCGACGGCGTCAGCTCTTATAAGCTCTTTATGGGGCCGGGATACGCAGATTAAAAAAGCATATAAAATCCCCGGACTGGTTCCTCGACGCGATGCGTCTGCGGAATCGTCCGGGGATTTTTATGCTTTTTAGCGTGGGGGAAGCGTCGTTGAGATGCGATTGTATGCGGAAATATAAAAATACCCGTTTTCGCATGACTTTTCGGGCTGTTTGGAGGGGTATTATCATGCGTTTTTTCAAAAACCCCGAAAACGACTTATTATGTCAAGAAAAGAATTCAAAATCGGGGCAAAAAGTGGTTCTTCACGGAAATCGTGGGAATAAGTAATTGAAAAAGGAGCATAACTATCCTAGAGTTTAGTTGCTAGACAAAAACGAAAGGATAAAGAATATGCTCCTCGACCATAATAATACTAAGATTCAGATTACTTGCCAACAGTATGAATGCACAAATTACGAATTGGATGAAACAAAGAAAGAAATCTGGCTTGATTTCCATAGCAGACAGACAACAGAGAATGTTCAGTGTATGTACTGCGGAGCGGGCAATGTTGAGATCCATGACAACAGCACAACAGTATTAAAGGATATGCCTGTATTTTACGGATTCCGTCAGTTTGTAAGGGTAAGACGCCACAAATACAAATGCCGGTTTTGTAGGAAGGTGTTCTCTGAAGAAATATGCTTTAAAGAAACAAACACAAGAGTGACAACCCGGGCTGCGAACTTTATCCGCGCTTTTCTTTCTATGGGGATGCCGGCCAGTACGATTTCAGAATGCACAGGAATACATTGGGAAACGGTAAGGAACATCCATACACAGATTATGGACGAAACTCTGCAAACACGTCTCAGAAAACTGAAAGAAGATGGCTATAGACCTGAATATCTGGCAGTAGATGAATTTGCAATACACAAGGGCCAGACATACGCAACAAGTGTAATGGATCTGGATAGCGGAGAAGTTCTCTGGGTAGGCCGGGGCCGGTCAACAGAAGATTTCAAGAAATTCTTTCAGGAATACGATATGGATTTACTTAAAGATGTCAAAGCTGTAGCAATGGACATGAACACTGCTTTTCGTAATCTATTTGAGAAGTATATTCCTCAAGCTGAAATTGTTCTGGACAGGTTCCACGTACAGGCGCTCTATAGCACAAGAGTATTGAACGCTGTACGGGTTGCTGAAGCTAAACAATACCTGAGGTATGGCAGGTGCTTTAAGAAGTTTTGGAAAGATGAGACAACAAAAAGATTGAGGAGCGAGCTAAAACAGCAATTCACGGAAGAATATGAGAAATACATAGCCATAAGAGATTCAAGATGGGCTGTTCTTACCAACAGTAAGAATCTTTCAGCCACACAGAAGACTGCCCTGGAAACAATTCTCGAAGACCACAAAGACCTGGCGGTGAGTTATGCAATGCGAGAAGAAATGACCAGACTCTTTGAACTCAGGGATCCTGAAAAAGTCGCAAAAGGATGGAAGAAATGGTTCAAGGCAGCAGCTAAAAGCCATATAAAACCTCTGGTAAACTTTGCTAAAGCTCATTGCGAGAAAATAGATTATCTGGTATCTCATGCCTCACATCCAATAAGCACCGCAAAACTCGAAGGCCTCAATAACAAGATTAAAGTTGCCAAAAGAATCGGTTATGGATTCCGCAACGATAACTACTTTTTCACGCTTGTCCGCTATCTCTCCTTACCTCACAAATATATGCTCATCCCACAGAAACCGTGAAGAACC
>Ga0310690_10000445_pt1 | contig 90099 bp, 78 predicted proteins | sample AusTroGonzalo_MG_2_FD_207661 | JGI IMG/M metagenome (GOLD analysis project Ga0310690, IMG submission 207661) | Bovine rumen microbial communities from tropical cattle in Woodstock, Queensland, Australia - Gonzalo_04 (v2) (version 2) | ecosystem: Host-associated > Mammals > Digestive system >...
AGAAGCTCCCGATCTTCTCCATCGCCGGCGAACCCTACAACGAACTGCTCGCACGCATCGCCATGCAGGCCGAAGTCGACGTGATCGTCCTCGGCGGCATGGGCCTCAAATACGACGACTACCTCACTTTCCGCAACACCCTCGACGAACACGGCGCGCTCTCCCGCTCCGTGATGTTCGTCCACACCGCCGCCGACCCGACCGTGGAATGCCTCCTCGTGCCGGACATGGCGCTGGCGGTCGCAGAGAGCTTCGCGCTTGAGGGCAAGCGCGTGCTCGTCCTGCTCACCGACATGACCAACTTCGCCGACGCCATGAAGGAGATCGCCATCACCATGGAACAGGTCCCCTCCAACCGCGGCTACCCCGGCGACCTCTACAGCCAGCTCGCTTCCCGCTATGAAAAGGCGGTCGACTTCGACGGCGCCGGCTCCATCACCATCCTCGCCGTCACCACCATGCCCGGCGACGACGTGACCCACCCGATCCCCGACAACACCGGATACATCACCGAGGGCCAGTTCTATCTCCGCGGCGGACGCATCGAGCCGTTCGGCTCCCTCTCCCGCCTGAAACAGAACGTGAACGGCAAGACCCGCGCGGACCACCGCACCGTCATGGACACGATGATCCGCTTCTACGCCGACTACAAGGAGACGCTGGAGAAACAGTCCATGGGCTTCCAGATGTCCAACTGGGACAACAAGCTCCTCAAATACGGCAAGCTCTTCGAGAAGAACATGATGGACCTCTCCCTCAATATCCACCTCGAAGACGCCCTCGACCTCGGCTGGAAGATCCTCGCCGACTGCTTCGACCGCACCGAAACCGGCATCAAGACCTCTCTCCTCGAACAGTTCTGGCCCAAAAAGGATTGACCTGCCCCATGGCAAAGATCAAATTCACAAAGACCGAGCTGAAACGCCAGAGGGACCAGCTGAAGCAGTTCACGCGCTTCCTCCCCACGCTCCAGCTCAAAAAACAGCAGCTCCAGCTCGAGATCAGGCTTTGCGCCGAGCGGATCGCCGCCAATGAACGCAAGGAAAAGGAGGCAGTCGCCAGGCTCGCCGAATGGACCATGCTCTTCGGCGACGCCGATGCCGCGGCCTCTATCGCAGAGAAGCTCCATATCCGCCGCGTGAACCGCGAATATGAGAACATCGCGGGCGTGAACGTGCCGGTCTACCATTCGACCGATTTTGAGCTCGAACCCTACGACCTCTTCTCCGCCGATCCGTGGATCGACGACGGGATCGAGGCCGTCAAGGCAATCGTCGAGCTCCGCATCGAACGCGACATCATCCGCGAGCAGAACCGCCTGATCGTCCAGGAGCTCCGTGTCACGACCCAGCGCGTCAACCTCTTCGAGAAAGTGAAGATCCCCGAGGCGAAAGAAAACATCCGCCTCATCCAGATCTCCATCTCCGACAATGACATCGCCGCCGTCGCGCGTTCCAAGATCGCCAAGAAAAAACTCCAGGAGCCCGCAGCATGATCATCCCCATGAAACTTGTTACGCTCCTCTGCCTGGAGCAGGACCGGACCGCCGCGGTCGACGCGCTCGCCGGGCTTGAGCTCATGCAGCTCTGCCGCACCGCGCCGCCCGCCACGAAGGACGTCTCCGCCGTCGCCGCGCAGCTCAACGACTGCGAACGCGTCATCGGGATCGTCCGCAGCGCCCCGGCGATGAAGAATCCGCCCGCGGCCCCGGAACTCCCCGACGACGAACTCGTCGCCTACGCGTCCAAACTGATCTCCGGCAAGGCCGCCGCGTTCAAGGAGCAGGAACGTCTTCAGCACGACCTGAACCTGCTGGCGCCATGGGGCGAATTCGACCGTTCCGCCATCGCGAAGCTTGAGGCGAAAGGCGTGTACGTCACGCTTTGCGCCGCTCCGCGCAACATCTTCGACCAGCGCAGGAAAGACGACGCGTTCCCGGAGAACGCCGCCCTGTCCGTGATCAGCATGGACAAGAACATGGTCCACTATGCGCTCGTTTCGGAGTCCCCGGTCGAAACCGACGACGCCGTCGTCCTGCCGGAGGAAACGCTCTCCGACGCCCGGAAAGACCTCGACAGCTGCCGGAAGGCGATCTCGGACGCCGACACCGCCATTACGGCTGCAAAGGCGCTCCTGCCCCGTCTGGAGGCGAAACTCGCCGCGCTCCGCAATCAGCTGGAGTTCGCGTCCGCCCGCGACAACATGGAACAGTCCGGCGCGATCGCCTATCTCCAGGGCTATGTCCCCGTCACGCGCATCGAGGCTCTGAAAGCCGCCGCCGTCAAGAACGGCTGGGCGCTTCAGATCGACGATCCCGCGGAGGACGACCAGAACGTCCCGACCTACATCGAAAAGCCGCGCTTCCTCAACGTGCTCGACCCGCTGTTCGATTTCGTCGGCATCTCGCCCGGCTACCGCGAGAGCGACGTGAACATGTTCTTCTTTTTCTTCTTCCCGATCTTCTTCGGTATGATCCTCGGCGACGCCGGCTACGGCGCGCTGATGCTCGTCGTCGGTACGGTCTGCCTGCTCGCGTTCCATGCGAAGAAAGCGGCGCGCCTCCCGCTCGTCCTGCTGGTCTTCCTCGCGTCCTACACGTTCATCTGGGGCTGGCTCAACGGCGCGTGGTTCGGACTGCCGAAAGACGTTCTGCCCGGCTGGATGCAGGGCTGGAGCATGATCTCCGACCCGGCGAACAGCCCCGCCGCGCACAAGTTCGCGAAATTCTACAACATCGACGTGTCGGATTTGACCTCGGACAAGCTCACGCAGTGGTTCTGCTTCCTGCTCGCCATGCTTCACCTGATGAGCGCCCACATCGTGCGCTTCTTCACCGGCATCCGCAAGGACTGGCGCGAACTCTCCAACATCGGCTGGGCGCTGATGATCTTCGCGAACTTCCTGCTCGCGGTCGGACTGATCGTCTTCAGCGGCACGTTCCCGTCCTGGGGCGTGTATGTCTACATCGCCGCCGCCGTTCTCATTCTCATCACGATCCGTCCGTCCCAGCGGCTGAACCTGCCGTTCGACATGATCGGCAGCTTCACGGACGTACTGTCCTACATCCGCCTGTTCGCGGTCGGGCTTTCCGGCATGTACATCGCCCAGAAATTCAACATGATGGGCATGATGGCAAAGAACGCCGTCCCGGACAAGTACGCGGTCATCGGCTTCATCCTGCTGATCCTCGTCGCGGTCGCCGGACACGTCCTGAACCTCGCGCTCGGCTTCCTCGGCGTGCTCGTCCACGCCGTCCGCCTGAACACGCTCGAATTCTCCAACCACATGGGTCTCCAGTGGTCCGGATTCAAGTTCAAACCCTTCTCCGCCAAACAAAACAACAACTAACCATAAAAAATACAAACAACAGGAGAAACAACCATGAGTCTGCTTCTTAACACCCTCGCAAACGTCACCCCGGTCCTCGCCCAGGCTGCCGACGCCGCCCAGGCGGCCGTAACCTCCACGCAGGACATCCCCTTCTTCGAACAGAAAGCGCTGATCTACGCCGCGGCGTTCACCTCCATCGGATTCGCCGCCATCGGCTCCGCCTACGGCTGCGGATCCGCCTCCTGCGCCGCCATGGGCGCGTGGAAGAAATGCTACGCCCAGAACAAGCCCGCTCCGTTCCAGCTGCTGATCTTCGCGGGCGCCCCGCTCTCCCAGACCATCTACGGCATGATCGTGATGTTCATCGTGATGGGCGGCGCGTCCAACGTGGCGCTCGCCACCGCCGGCAACTGGATCGTCTACTCGCTCGTCGGCGTCCTCGCCGGCATCGCCATGGGTGTCTCCGCCCTCTGGCAGGGCATCAGCGCCGCCGCCGCTGCCGATGCCTTCGCAGAGACCGGCAAGGGCTTCGCCAACCAGCTGATGGCGCTCGGCATCGTCGAGACCGTCGCCATCTTCGTGCTGGCGTTCTCCATCGTCCTCCTGAGCTCCCTCGGCGCGGCCTGACGAAAGACGGTCCTTTCCCGTAACGAACACGCTCCGTACCCCCGACCCGGTGCGGAGCTTTTTTTCAACAAAAGCACAGGCGCATCATGATCTCCGTCGACGCATCCAAATGCACTCGCTGCGGACGCTGCATCGCCGACTGCATCGTCCAGGTCCTCCACCGCGGCAAAAATGGCATTCCAGCCATCCCGGAACGGCTCGAACAATACTGCATGCACTGCCAGCACTGCCTCGCCGTCTGCCCCGCGGGAGCGCTGACCTGCGACGGACACGCGCCCGAAAACTGCATCCCCGCCGGACCAATGCCGGACGAGGCTCGCATGATGAACCTCATCCGCCAGCGCCGCAGCGTCCGGTCTTACAAACAGGAAAATCTGCCGCCCGAGGTCATGGAAAAGCTTCTCGCCTCCCTGCGCTGGATTCCGACCGGGTGCAACGACCATCGGCTGGCGTTCACGGTCATCGACGACATCGCGAAAATGGAGCAGTTCCGGGAGCGGATGCGGAAGATCATCCGGTTCCTGATCAAATCGGGCATCATGCGGGTGGTCTATCCGGGGTACAAACGCTTCGAGAACGCCATGCTGGGCGGCAGCGATTTCGTGTTCCGCAACGCTCCGCACATGATCGTCACAGCCTCGCCGAAAGACGCCCCTTGCGGCAAGTTCGATTCGTCCATCGCGCTCACGCAATTCGACCTGTACGCGCAGAGCCTCGGTGTCGCCACCTGCTGGTGCGGATTCGCGTACTACGCATTCACGCTGAACCGCGGCATGCGCTCCCTGCTGAAGCTGCCGCCCGGATACAAAGTCGGCGCGGTAATGCTGTTCGGACCGCCCGCGGTGGATTATCCGCGCGCCACCGATCCCGAGCCATACACAGTCATCAGGCCGTAGACAGCCGGCCCCGGCACATTTCCCGAGACACGCCCTGCCCTTAGACGACGGGCTGAGCTTTCCTGCCCGTCGGCCTCAAATGATCAGCGACAGCTCGTTCTTTTCCGTTATGAGCGGGGTGTACTTCGCGGACTTGACGCGTTCAAGGAGTTCCCGTTTCGCCGCTTCGGCATCTTCGTCGGGACTCTGCGTGAGGGGATCGAATCCGGTCCCGGGATACTGCACTTTCACGCTGATCTCCCCCATTTTCTCATTCACGTCGATCATGAGGACGATGCGGCTGATGCGCGGGAAAAGCATCCTGACGAGCAGGTTTTTCAATGCTTCCCGCAGGAGACGGCGCCGTTCGGGGGAGATGAGCTTGCCCGCGGCAAAGACCTCGATCATGCCCTCGAACTCGTAAACGTCGAACGCTCGTGCGTTGAGTTCGCGGAAGAACCCCTTGTTCTTCCGGATGAAAGCCTGCGTCCGGTCGTATTTCGGATGGTCCAGCACTACTTTCGTAGGGCCATCCTCGCGGATCATGCCGTCCGCCATGAAGACCACGCGTGTGGCAATGTCGCGCGCGAAATCCAGGTCGCGCGTCGAAAAGAAGATCGTCATGCCGGTTTCCGCCAGGGCATGGATCAGGGCATACACCTCGTTCTTCTCCTCCGGCAGCAAATCCGCGCCGGGGTCCTCGATCAACAGGATCTTCGGCTCAAGCGCCAGGGCGCGCACGATCGCGAGACGCCGCCGCTGCCCGGCTGTGAGGTTGACCGGCATCGCCTCCGCCAGGCCGGCGAGGCCGGCGAAATCCAAAAGCTTTTTGACGCGCTCCTGGATCAGCCATTCATCCGAGACACCCGCGTCCTTGGGCGCGATCATCATGTTTCCGAACACGGTCAGGTTTGTGAAAAGCGACTCGCGCGAAAACGCCATGCCGATGGCCCTGCGGGCGCGATTCGCTCCGCCGCGGCGCCACTGCACCGGCTTGCCGTCCACTTCCATGTTGCCGCCCTCGGGCCGCTCCAGCAGGTCCAGGCACCGCAGAAGAAGGCGCTTGCCCTCCTCCGAGGCGCCGATCAGCGCGACGACTTCCCCATTGTAAATCTCAAGGCTCAGGTCGCGGAGGCGTTCCGTGCTGTAACGGTCCTGCATGCTGATTCTGCGGGCGGCCAGGACAGGCGCCGCCGCTGTGTTTGCCGGAGTGTTTGCCGCTGTGTTCATGTCGGGTGATGTCCTATTTTGAATGGTGAAAGTGTGATTGCTGCGTTGTCCGCCGGATCATGCGAGCCAGAACGGCGGTTTTGCCGGAAGGTCGTCCAGCCAGGTGTCCGGCTCATAGAAAACCCGCTTGAGGAAAAGTCCCCTTGCAGGCGCGGTGTCCTTGCATTCCGCGCGGTCGCAGGCCTGCAGGATGCCGCGGAATTCGTCCGGGGTCATGCGTCCGCGCCCGACGAACATCAGCGCGCCGACCATGCTGCGGACCATCTTGTACAGGAACCCGGTGCCGAGGAAGTACATGCAGACCAGGGGGCCGAACGTGACGATTTCGGTGCGGAGGATGGTCCGCACGGGATCGTCTATCTTGCCGCGCTCGACAGTGAACGTGGAGAAGTCGTGCCGCCCCTCGACGTGCTTTACCGCCTCGCGGAGCGCGTCGAGCTCCGTCATGTCCTCCATGTGCCACGAATACCGCCCGCTGAACGGATTGATGTCGCCGGTATTGACTACATAGACGTAGGATTTGGCGAGGGCGTCGAAGCGGGCGTTGAACCCCTCGTTCACGGCCTCGGCGGAACGGATGCGGATGTCGTCCGGCAGCAGGCGGTTCATCGCCTTCTTGAGCTTCCAGTCCGGGATGTAGGGCGACGGAGGGGCGGAAAATGAACACACCATGCCGAGCGCGTGGACGCCGGCGTCGGTCCGGCTGCTGCCCTGGATCCGGATGGCTTCCCGTTCGCCGAAGAGCCGGAAGAGTTTTTCCTCGACCACCTGCTGGACCGTGATGCCGTTGGGCTGGCGCTGCCAGCCGTGATACGCGGTGCCGTCGAACGACAGCTCCATTCGGAACGTCGTCCGCTGCGGCGGAACTGGCGCAGGCACAGCGGCGCCGTCGGCCTGGGTTTCAGCTCCGGCAGTTCCGTTATCTTCCAGCAATGCCATTGGATCCGTTCCTGTCTTAACAAACAAAATCCGGGCAGCAGTCGCCTGTACCCGGATTCAAGTTCAGAATCGCCTGACCGCGCGGATCAGTTGCTCTTCAGGTACACGGGCACGAATTCGTCGCGGCGGTTCTTGGACCATACGGCGTCGCCCGTTCCGGTCGCGGCGGGGCGCTCCTCGCCGTAGCTGACGGTCTTGATGCGGGAAGCTTCGATGCCGTAGATGTCGATGAGCATTTCGCTGGCGGCGAGTGCGCGGCGTTCGCCGAGGGCGCGGTTGTATTCTTCCGTGCCGCGTTCATCGCAGTAGCCCTCGATCACGACGCCAGCCTCGGAATGGCCGAGCAGATACTGGGCGACCGCGGAGACCTTGGCTTCCTCGGCGGAGGAGATGGTGTTCTGGTCGTAGGGGAAGTACAGCGGCTGGAACTCGACGCCTTCGATCCTGGCGCCGAAGCCGTCGATGTACGGGGACTTGTTCAGGTCTTCGCCGTATGCGCCCGGACCCGAGTTGGCGTCGAAGCCGTCGCCGCCCTCGAAGCCGAAGCCGTCGCCGCTTTGCAGTCCTGCGTCGCCGCCGTTCAGGCCGGAGCCGTCGCCGAATCCATTGCCGCCGTTCAGGCCGGAACCGTTGCCGCCGTTGCCGCCGTTGCCGCCGTCGACGTCGCCTTCCGTCCAGAACGGGGCGATGGCGTTGCGGGGATCATCGGATTCACAGGAAACGGCGAATGCGGTGCAGGCGAGCGCCGCCACGGCGAGAATGGAGAAACGGGATAATTTCATGTGTGGATTCCTTCACATTTGGTTGTTGGCATAATGATACATCCATTAAGTTAGCCCAAAAACAAAAAAAATCAATGCGATTTCCGAAAAAAACATTGACTATCGCCGAAAAACGTGTAAATTTCTTTATGTTCATTTCATTTTGACGGCGTTTCACGCCGCCGTCCGATCAACAACAGGAGTTTTTCAATCATGGACTATCCCCGTCCCATCCGCACCGACATCGACTGGTCGGCACTCTCTTTCGGCTACATGCCCACACGCTCCCACATTGCTTTCCACTGGAAAGACGGCGCATGGGACAAGGGCGAACTCAAGACCGACCCCAACATCACCATGAGCATTGCGGCGACCTGCCTCCACTACGGACAGGCATGCTTCGAGGGTCTGAAGGCGTTCCGCTGCAAGGACGGCAAGGTCCGCGTGTTCCGCCCCTGGGAAAACATCGCCCGCATGAACCGCACCGGGCATCAGCTGCTCCACCCCGAGATCCCCGAGGAGATGTACCTTGAGGCCATCCACCGCGTCGTGCTGGACAACATCGACTACGTCCCGCCCTACGGATCCGGCGGCTCCATGTACATCCGCCCGCTCTTCATCGGCACCGGCCCGCAGATCGGCGTCTCCCCTGCCACCGAATACGACTTCCTCATCATGGTCATGCCCGTCGGCGCCTACTACAAGGAAGGACTGAAGGGCGTCCCCGCGCTCGTCATCGAGGACTTCGACCGCGCCGCGCCGAAAGGCATGGGCCAGTTCAAGGTCGCCGGCAACTACGGCGCGTCCCTCATGCCCGCCAAGCTCGCGAAGAAAGCCGGATTCCCCATCCCGCTCTTCCTCGATCCCCGCGAGCACAAGTACATCGATGAATTCGGCACCAGCAATTTCCTCGCCATCACGAAGGACGGCAAGTACGTCACCAGCGATTCCCCCTCGATCCTGCCCAGCGTGACGAACATGTCCCTCATGCAGGTGGCGCGCGACCTCGGCATCACCGTCGAGAAGCGCCCCATCGTCGCCGAAGAGGAACTCCCGACCTTCGCCGAAGTCGACGCCTGCGGCACCGCCGTCGTCATCACACCGATCTCCTCCGTCACCATCCACGGCAAGGTCATCGAATACGGCCACGAATGCGGCCCGGTCTCCCAGAAGCTCTACGACCACCTCACCGGCATCCAGAAAGGCGAACTGGAAGACACGCACAACTGGCTCTACACCATCTGAACTCACTCCAGCACGGGGAGACGCTCATGTCCCGCTCGATCTCAACGACTATCGCTCTCTCGCTCGGCATCGCCGTCTCGGCGGTCGTCGCATTCTCCGTTTTTGCACAGAGAAATCAGGCGGCATCCGCCGTCTCCCCGGAATCCGCCTCGGTTCAGGCTCCGCAGGCCGCTCCCGCCGCTCCGGCTCCGTCCGCTCCGGCGGCGGAAGCCGCGCCCGCCGAAAAGGAGTCCCGCAGCAGCATCCGCAGCGGCTCGCTCTCCATTTCCGCCTCGGGGAAGACCAATCCGGTCACGATCAAAGAGGAAAAGCCGCCTGAGATCGAGGTGGATTCGACCAACATCCGCGAAATCGCGAAATCCTCCGTCCAACCCATCCGCGAATCGAAAAAGGAGCTCACGCTCACCTCGAAGCTCCCGGATTCCGCCCTCGCCGCCAGGATCATGGGCGGCGAAAAGGACACCGTGCTGGTCTGGCGCCCGGCTTTCGCTTCACAGGGATTCCGCGGCACGCGCCTCGATGCTTTCGCGGTCTCGCAGGACGGCTCCGTGCTCGCCATCGCCGAACGCACCGGCACGTTCAACGGTCCGAACGGCACGCGCATCGTCCTCATCAACACCTCGGACTGGCAGGTCATCCGCATCGTCACGACCGACCGCATGCTGAAGAAGCTCGCGTTCGTCCCGGATTCGGACACGCTCGCCGCCGTCGCGTACCCGCAGCAGGCGCTCGGGCAGGCATTCGGCATCCTGCGCATCGACCTCAAGAATGACGATTCCACCGATTTCGTCGAATTGCCTTTCCCGTTCAACGAAAACATCGACCCCGGACGCGTCGCCCTGCTGGCCACGCCGGCCGGCATCTTCTGCTCCGGGTTCTTCGACACAAAGGTCTTCTTCCTCCCGCACGCCGTGCCCGAAAACGCCGCCCTGCCGTATTCCACGTTCGAGACGGTCGCGCCCGCATCCGCGCTCGCCATCACGCCCGACGGAAAGGCCCTCGCCGCCGCTTCCCTGAAAGCCATCGAATATTTCGAGCTTGAGAGGCTGCGCGCGAACATGACCAGACGGCAATCCATCACCACGCTCGACCTGGGCTGGGCGCCCGTCGACCTGCATTTCCTCGCCGGAGCCGGCACGGACTTCATCGTGTGCCCGGCATACAGGGAAGACTCCCCGCCCGTCATCTTCCGTTCCTCGGTCAAGGAATCGCTCGACGGCCGCAGCGCCGGATTCGCCATCCCGATGGAATCCGGCACGCAGATCGGCGTCGCGTTCAAGGTCAAGGGCCGCATCGACATCATCGAGCCCGCCACGCTCGAAGCCGCCGACAGCGTGATCCTCGAACAGCTCCGCCCCGCCACGAACGGCGATGTCGTGTTCGCGTTCTACCTTGACTCCATCCACGCGTTCTGCGTCATCGACTCGAGCGGCAACTGCTTCGCCGCCGGGAAGAAAGAGGGCGACAAACGCTGGGCGAAACGCATCATCTGGAACGGAGCCGGGAAACGATGATCTCCCGCGCTCAGATGGGCAGGGAGATGCCGTTCCGGCTGTTCCGCATCCTGACGACTGTTCTCATTTCCGCCGCCGCGCTCTCCGTGCAGTCATGTTTCTTCGGAGAACGCGCGCCCGAACCCGACACGGTCTCCGAAAACCGTTCCGAACTCATCGCCGCCGTCGGGGGCTTCATCTGCCTCTACCGCGAGGGCGCGAATCCTGTCGACCTGCTCTATGTGAAAGACACGGCGAATGAAGCCGGGTTTCAGGTCGTCTTCAAGATCGCCGAATCCGCCGTCATCCCTGAGGCGATCCGCAAAGGCTGGGGCGACGTCGCGGTCGGATTCACCGAGGCCGAGGCGAAAAAGCTCGGTCTGCGCATCGTCCCCCTGCCCCGCCATGAGGATGAGATCCGCCCGGATGCCGGTACGAATGTCCTCCTGCTCCGTTCCGCCGACGTGTTTCTCGATAATCTGCTGAACCCGGACAGGCAGAACACACCGTCGCCCGATACCGTTCCTTTCCCTTAAACCGCCTCGAGAGGATAACAGAACATAGACACGTTTCCGCTTTGGTGGAGGTTGACATACTGGTTCCGCGAAGCCCCGGCGATTTACATCCCGACGCTGATGGACATCATCGCCGTCATCATCCTGCTGGTCCTCATAAATCGCTTCCGGGAAATGCGGTTCCCCTTGCTGGCGATGTACGTCCTGGTACTGATTCACGCGTTCATTCTGCCCTACTCTTTCACCCTTGGTTCCGTTGGTGCAGCTTTCCTGTTTTTTTTCTTGTCTTTCTGGGGACCGGGGTTCCTTATCTGCTTTCTCCTGTGCCAGGCGGCAGCATCCCGGATCGAAGAAAACAGGAGCAATCGACGGCATTTGCGGATCGTAGCGGCATTTCTCTGGGTTTATCTGCAGTTGAATATCTGTCTCATGTTCTGCTGATCCGGCCTCCCGGACAGGACACGGTCTTCCTCCGGTCTTTTTTCTCCCGTTTTCCTCTTTTTCCGGCGTCTTTCATTTTCTTTTTCCGTTTTTTGTGATATAGTATGATAGCCTATGTTTTCAAAAGAGGTTCTTTCATGAAGCTTACCGACAATGTCCCGCTGATCTTTTTCGACCTGGAAACGACCGGCGTCAATCTTTTCGTCGACAGGATCGTGGAGCTCTCCGTCATCAAGATCATGCCCGACGGCACGCGCGAAACGAAGACCCGCCTCATCAATCCCGAAATGCCCATCCCGCCCGAAGCGACCGCAGTCCACCACATCTCCGACGAGGACGTGAAAGACGCACCGACGTTCCGCCAGCTCGCCCGGAACCTCGCGATCTATTTCGAGGGATGCGACCTCGGCGGCTACAACATCGGCAAGTTCGACGTGCCGATGCTCGCCCGCGAATTCTCGCGCTGCGGCATCCAGTTCTCCACCGAGGGACGCCGCATCTTCGACGCGTTCACGATCTTCTGCCAGATGGAGCCGCGCAACCTCACCGCCGCCTACAAATTTTTCTGCGGCAAGAAGCTCGAGGGCGCGCACGGAGCCGCCGCCGACACGCAGGCTTCGCTCGAAGTCTTCGAGGCACAGCTCGAACGCTACTCCGCCATGTCCCCGGACCAGTTCCCGGAAAACATAACCGCTTTCCCGAAGACGCTCGACGAGCTCCACGCGTTCTGCAATCCGGTCAACCCGAGCAACGTCGACAAGAACGGCCGCTTCAAATGGCGCAACGGCGAGGCGGTCGTGTCGTTCGGGCGGCACAACGGCGAAACGCTCCGCGAAGTCGCCGTCAACGCCCCGGACTTCCTCCAGTGGATCATCCGCGCGGACTTCGACGCCGACGTGAAGCAGATCGCCCAGAACGCCCTCCGCGGCAAATTCCCCGTCCATCCATGACAAAACGCCGCTACCGCGGTTTCCTTTACGCACCATGAAACAGCCTGACGACAAAAACGAAATGAAATACCTGGTCGAACTGCTCGACGACGAAAACGAGCAGTCCGCCAGCATGGCAATGGCAGAACTGCTCACAAAGGGCAGCACCGCGCTCGAGCCCGTGCTCCGCGACATGCAGAAGTCCGACAATCCGCGCCTCCGCAAGCGCACCCGCCAGCTTCAGCACGCGCTCATGGCACGCTCCCGCCGCCGCATCTTCATGCAGCCGCCAGAACGCCCCATTTCCCTGCTCACCGGGCTCATCCGGCTCCATCTGTGCTGGTTCGACAACGACAAACAGTCGTTCGTGGAGAAGCAGTGGCGCGAACTTGAGGCGGAATACCACAAGGCGCACCCCGCCGACCTCGCCGCCATGGCGCAGTTCATGCGGAAGATGTTCCCCGACCGCCCCGAAAACCGCGACTTCCATCCCGATTCCTTCTGCATCGGGGCGGTGCTGGAGGACAAGATCGGCTCGGACCTGATCTTCGCCTGCATCGCGGCGATCCTCTCCTCGTCCACGCAGAACCGTTTCAGCGTCGTCCGCGTCGGGCCCGACACCGCGCTCGCGGACAGTTCCGGCTGCCTCGTCTTCCCCATCGACAACTGGCAGATGTACGGCGGCGTGGCAGAGGGCGAAGAGCCCCCGGTCCTCTGGGACACGCAGACCATCCTGCGCTATGTCTCCTCCGTGCTCTTCGTCTCCGCCGTCGCCTCTGACGGATTCCGTTACCTCTACACGATCGGCGCGCCGCTCGCCGCCGCCATCGGGGAGAAAGACCTGTCGTTCCTCCCCTACCCCTACGGCAACGGTGCCGCCGGCGAAAACGGGCTCGAACCATGAGCGCCATGCACGACACGCCGCGCAGGGCGGATCTCCACACGCACACCACGCTCTGCAAGCACGCGTCCGGCGCGCCGGAGGAATACCTTGCCGCCGCGCAAAAAGCCGGGCTGGCGTACTGGGGCGTCTCCGACCATTTCCCCGCGCCGGCGGGCTACGACGCCGCGTTCCGCATGGCGCCCGCCGACCTGTCGCGCTATTTCGAGATCATCGACTCGCTCCGCGAGGCCGCGGACGGTTCGTCTTTGACCATCCTCGCCGCCGCCGAGTTCGACTATGTGCCGGGCCGCATGGACGAGGTCTTCGCCGCGCTCGAACCGCTGCGCCCGAAGTTCGACTATCTGCTCGGCTCGGTGCATTATGTCGGCGAGTTCGCGTTCGACGACCCGGACAAGCTCGACGAATGGCCGCGCTACGGCGTCGACGCCGTGTGGGACGGCTATCTGGCTTGCCTGAAGGATTTCGTGGACTTGGGCGGATTCAACGTCATGGCGCACTCCGACCTGCCGAAGAAATTCGGGTTCCGCCACTCGAACCCGGAAACGGTCCTCGCCCGCATGACGGAGATTTACGAATGCGCCGCCGCAAAGGGCATTTGCCTGGAGCTGAACACCGCCGGGCTCCGCGTGGCCGCAAAAGAGATTTACCCCGCCGCTGAGCTGCTCCGCGCCGCGTTCCGCGCCGGAATGAAGATCACGCTCGGCTCCGACGCGCACAAACCGGAACACATCGCCTATGCGTTCGACGATGCCGCCGCCCTCGCCCGCTCCATCGGCTGGACCACGCACACGGCGTTCGTCCGCGGCACCCCCATTGAGCTCCCCCTGTAATCGATCCCGCATCGTTTGGAAAACACAAAGCCCCGGCATACTGAACATTGCCGGAGCTTTTCTCTTGCAATCGAAATATCTATGCAGCCGGAGGATCACCAGGCGGATTGTCCTGTTCGAAGCCTGCTGTCGATATCCGCGAAAGCGTTTTCGATGCGTTCGGTATGATACCCCCAGTAATTGTCGAAGATCGTCTGAGTGATCTGCCTGCTGTCCCACTCTTTCAGGATATCCCCCGTTTTTGCGTTGCGGTATGCCGCATACTGCTCCAGCAGGTAGATAAAAAACGACAGTTCCTCAGTCATGTTCATTCCTCCCGGATATAAACGGAATTGCGCGGATCGCCCGTGACTTTCTCGGCTTCCCAGATATCGAAGATGCCTCCGGCGCCGAACGCAGTCATGCCTGTTTCCGCGTCCTCCAGGAGCTCATGTGTTCTGGAGGACACGAACAGGCGCAGGGCATCCATCGGAGAATAACCGTATTTCTCCGCGATCATCCTGACGACCTCGCGGTCGTAATACTCCGTAATGACTGGATCGATCTTCTTCATCGCAGTGTCTCCTTGAACCGCAAACAGGACAACGCAGCATCCGTTTTGAATGCGTACTGATCTTTCAGCTTCTGCGGAAGAAGCAGCCGGATGGCAATGTCTTCCGGGAAATAGCCGTTCAAATAATCGTTCACGGTCCGGATTGCCTGATCGTTTGCCACAGGGCCGATGATGATGTCATAGCGGTCGTCCAGGGGTTGTCCGGTACGGTTCGCGGAAACGAACCGGAGCCAGGCACGGTCCGGCGCTTCGAATCTCAGGATGTTCAACGCCGGCTGAACGGCACTGTCGAACTCGTAAACGGAAACTGTAGCACTGCCCTCTCCACGCATCTTCACCGTATGGACCGCCCATTTCCGGGCCTGTTCCAAATCGCTCGTCAGATAAAAAGCCGCGCCGAAGTCAAGCATGCGCCGCATCGGCATCAGACAAGGCTTTTCAACTGTCATATTGCTTCCGTGATAAAGGATCATTCCGGTTCTCCAATTTTACTCGGCATGAAGCTAATATAGCAGAAACCGCTTAAAAATCAAGGTTGTTATCTCGTTTTCGGAAAAAAAAGACCGAAGATGTCTTGACACCATGTCTTCCTATGATATATTGAAAACAATGATTACACACAACACGCACTCCTTTACCTGATACACATGCAGAGCAAAACAGACAACAAGATTTGAAGATGGACGAAGACGAGAAAAGAGAAATGGTAAAAAACACGGTCGCGCAGTATCTCGCGGTCTGCGCCGTGCTGATTGCCTGCATCCTGATCCACAGGACGCTGGTGCATCTGGACTGGGTCATGTACGGGCAATACGGCGAAACAGTGAAAGACGCGTTTCCCGTCTCGTCCTGGGATTACGGGTTCTGGCCGCACATGACCTCGCAGATATGGTTTCTGCTCGGTCCGGCGTTTGCGCTCATCGCCTTCACGCCGCTGCTTCGTTATGGGAAGCCGCGCCTCTCCCCGTTCGCCGTCAACGTCCTTCTGGTTTCGGAAGCTTTCCTGCTGTTTCTGGTCGTCGTTCTCTTCGCGCTCCAACATTACTCGATCCTGTTTTTCTACATTTAGCGGTGCGGCATGAAACATCCGGCAAACGCAAATAAAGTCTATCCCTCGCGGAAGATCGCCCTGCTCAGAATCCTGATCCCGGCGTGCCTGTTCCTGCTGTTTCAGCTGCTGGTCGCGGCCATCTCCTACTGCATTTTCGAGTATCTCTTCGAATGGAACTACGCGATGCAGGTCGTGAACTCCTCAGGTATCAGTTATCAATTCAGCGATTCCTTCTATTTCACGGTGAAAAAGTTCAGGTACATCGCGTTCTGCTCGCTCGCGGCGGTCGCGCTGGCGCTTTTCTCCCTGAACATGAAACGGTATTTGTGGAATCAGGTCATCTTCCTCAGCTTCGCTGTCGCGCTTCACCTCACGCTCGGCGCAATCCTGTTCCAGCACGGACGCGGCATCGTGAAGGCCGGCGGCACGTGGAATGTCAGCGCGGATGTCCCGGGCGAGGTACACGCGGAACGTATCCGCCGCAATGCCGAAAAAGGCGATCCGCAGGCGATGTATTCGCTTGGGTGCGACTATCTGAACGGCTGGGACGTAAAAAAAGATGAGGCCGAGGCTGTGAAGTGGCTTCGGCTGGCGGCGGAACACGGACACGCTTTCGCCATGTATGATTTGGGCAAATGTTACCGGAAAGGAACCGGGGTGGAACAGAACGATACGGAAGCCGTCAGATGGTACGCGCGCGCCGCGGCAGATGGCGTAAACCTGGCGTTGTCCTGCCTCGAAGAGCTTGCCGGGAAAGGCAATTCCGACGCGCAGAAAGCGCTGGAATCTCTCTCCGGCGAAAAAAGAACCGGGGCGGAATAGGAATCGTCCATTCGTCCCCGGCCATTCATGCGGCATGAGCCGCTTTTTTTGTGCCGGCGACTTACATGCGCGGCTTCGTCTCGCTGGTGAGGTCGGGCTTCGCGATGGTGATGCGCGTGCCGGGCTCGGTCGAATGCGTGAGCCAGACATTGCCGCCGATCACGGAGCCCTTCCCGATCACGACCGCGCCGAGGATCGTCGCCCCGGCGTAGATCGTGACGTTGTCCTCGATCGTCGGATGGCGTTTCGCGCCCTTGATGATCATGCCGCAGGCGTCTTTCGGGAATGACAGCGCGCCGAGCGTGACGCCCTGGTACAGCTTCACATTGTCGCCGATCTCGGCGGTCTCGCCGATCACCACGCCGGTGCCGTGGTCGATGAAGAACGCGCGCCCGATCTTCGCGCCGGGGTGGATGTCGATCCCCGTGATGCGATGGGCGTACTCGCTCATCATGCGCGGGATCATGGGCACTTTGCGCGTGAAGAGCGCGTGGGCGATGCGGTGGATGGTGATCGCGCGCAGGCCCGGATAGCTCATGATGACTTCCTGCTTGTTGCGGGCGGCGGGATCGCCCTCGTAAGCCGCCTGCACATCGTCCTTCATCACGTCGCGGATGCCGGGCAGTTCGGCGAGGACTTCGCCCGCCACCGTGGCGGCACGCGCGCGGCAGTCGCAGTTTTCATCGGCGGTCTTGCACGTATAGCGGAAGACCCGGCAGAGCAGGTCCGTCAGGTTGCGATGCGACCGGATGAGCAGGTCTCCGACGGAGAACCGGATGGTGTCGGCGGACTCGGCCTCGCGTTCGGCGAAACCGGGGAAGATGAGCTCCACCAGGTCGTGGAGCAGCTCCAGTATTTCCGCTTCGCGCGGCAGGTTCAGCCCCTCGGAATGATTCACGCCGATCCCGTCTGCGTACGACTCGCACAGACGGCTGACCAGGTCATCGATCTGGTTGCGGTCCGGCGACTTCGGCTGATTTTTCGGGCAGGTGTTCATGGAAAGCTTCCTTTCTGGGTGTTCCCTGCGGCGGGACGGTTCAAAATGGGTTCATTCGATGTTCTGGATCTGTTCGCGGACTTTTTCCAGGCCGGTCTTCATCTCCACCACCAGCGGCGAGATTTCGGCAGTGCCGGCCTTGTTTCCGAGCGTATTGATCTCGCGGAACATCTCCTGCATCAGGAAATCGAGCGAACGCCCGGGCGAGCCTCCGCCCGCGGCGAGCGAACGGAAATGCTTGAAATGAGCGTCCAGCCGGGTAAGCTCCTCGGTCACGTCCAGGCGGTCCGCGAAGATCACGAATTCGCGGAGCATGCGCTCGTCGTCGGCCTCGGCGTTGAATCCGGCGTCTTTCAGGCGTTCGCGCATCCGCGCCGCCTGCTGTTCGGGCAGTCCGGGCGTCAGCGTCCTGATCTTCGCGACGATCTCCTCGAATTCGCCGATGCGCGCGAGGATGTCGCGTTCGAGCGCTTCGCCCTCGGTCCGGCGCATCTCGATGTGGCGGCTCAGCGCCTCGTCGAACACGCGGAGCATGAAATCCTCGAATTCGGGATTCGAGCTGAGCGCGGAGACCGGCACCACGACGCCCGGCACGGACAGCAGCTGGCTGATGTTCAGGGATGCGTCCAAACCGTTCTTCTCCGCAGCCTCGCGGGCTTCCCGGATCACGGTGTTCAGGAAAGTATGGTCGATGCGGGACGACGCCGGTGCGTCATCCAGGTAATTCAGCTCGGCGCGGACCATGATGGAACCGCGTGCCAGCCGTTTCGCCAGATGCGCCCGCAGAAGGCCCTCGTGAATGGCAAGCTCTTTCGGCAGCGAGAACTTCGCGTCGAACTGCTTGCGGTTCACGGAGGATATCTCGAACCGGAGCGCCACGCCGCGGTCGACGCCTTCGGCGCGGCCGAATCCTGTCATGCTGTTCATCATGCGCGGGATCTCCAGCTTAGAATATGATCGAACCGCCGCCCGGAGACTTTTTGGAACCGGGCGTGTCATACGGATTGCGGACCGGATCGTTCGCACTGGGGAAGACAAGCGTCCGCGCGGGAATAGTTTTCTCTATGGCATCGATTTCCTCGCGCGAAAGCCTGGCGCCGTCCAGCTTCGCCACATCCATCAGCTCCGCCGTGCGGAGTTTCCAGTCGAGGAACGTGCCGCTTTGGGAGAAGCCCGTCACGACAATGCACTGAAGCGGATCGTCAGCAGGCCACATGAGGGAGATCTGGGTGTCGGGCTTTTTCGCGGTTCGGCCTTCCTTCTCGCTCAGATACTCCTCCCAGGAGGAAAGGACGTCCTGTTCCTGTTCCGGCTCCTCAGGATCGACCGGAAGACGTGTGTAGACCGTTTCGGGATTGTCGAAACGGACACGGTTGAGCTCTGCGACGGAAAGATAGGGCATGTTATTCCGCACAAATGTGGACGCCGTGAGGGTCGCGGTCTTCAGCGAGGTGTCGCCGGGGTCGTACCGCTTCACCAGGACGCGGCAGGGCTCCCAGAACATCATGGAGCGTTCGCCCTCGCCCGCCACGACAACTTTCGCGCCGAGGTCGGGCGGAGTCCATACCACGCAGCTGTGCATCAGGTCATGTTCAGGGGCAACGGGGAAATGCCTCACGTCGTCGATTTCGACATGGCCCGTGCCGATGCCGGCGTCAAGCGGAGTCACGTAACGGGCATAGATGATATTCTCGTATATCTCGGGCTGCGTATACAGGATGAAGTTTCTCTGGTTGTCCGACAGCCCTTTCAGATTCTTCAGGGCATAGGAGCGCGCACGCTCGACGGCATTCTTCGTGTAGTCCGTCCTGCACCCGGTCAGGACAGCCAGCGCGGCCGCTATCGTGATGATTGTCAGAACAAAGCGTTTCATGGGCATTTCCTGTGTCATGGCATATGCCGGAAAAAGGTCCGTTTTCCGAACCGCTCCGGCTTTTATCTTGAATAGAATAATATAACCCTTTTTTTTTATCCTGCAAGGAAAAAACGGAAAAAGAAAGGAAATCTTTCCCTTTTCGCCGGCCCGGCAAAAAACGGAGCGGACCAGGACGGGTCGTCCGGAAACAGCGGCGGCGGCAAATCCGAGCCCGGACGCCGCCGCAAACAGCCGCTTTTCTGTAAGATTCCCGTCACCGCCCGAGCGGGGAGAACGAGAAGCCCATGTTGAAGTGGAAACGCAGGCGGCTGGCGACGCCGTCCTGGTTGTTGACGACCGGGTACGCGAGGTCGAGGCGGATCGGCATGTCGATGCCGGGCACCTGGATGCGGAGACCGTAGCCCACGCCGACGTTCGGGTGGGTGATCGGCCCGAAATGACCTTTCGTGGCGTCGCCGACGTCGCAGAAGAACGCGCCGCGCACGATGCTGTAGATCGGATGGGAGAGTTCCACCGTGAAGAGGTACATGAACTCGCCGCCGTAATTGTCCTTGTTTTTGTCCGTCGGGCCGATGCCGCGGTACGGGAAGCCGCGCACGGAATCGCCGCCGCCGAGGAAATACCGGTCGTACAGCGGTACGAGGTCGCCGTTGAACGTCCCCATGGTGCCGATCTTCGCACCGGTGGTCAGGACGAACCAGTCGTGCAGGAACGGGAAGTAGTTGATGCCGCGCAGCTCGAACTTGTAATAGTCGTTGGTGGCGCCGAGTCCGCGGGTGGTCAGATAGGTGAACGCGCCGATGTCGTAGCCGGAAGTCGGGTTCAGGGCACTGTTGCGCGTATCGCGGTTCAACGACAGGAAAACGCGCCCGACCAGGTCGCTGCCCTTGGCGTCCTGGAAGATCGGCCCCATCTTCTTGTCCATGTCGACCACGCGCACCTGCTCGAACGTGTAACCGAGGGTCGCGGAGGTGAACTCGTCGAAGATGCGTTTCGTGAGCGACACGGTCAGGCCGAGCCGCTGTTCGTTCCAGTCTTCATACAGCACTTCGCGCCAGTAGCCGGAGAGGTCCAGACGCAGCGGGATGCCGAAGAGGTACGGCTCCGTGAAGTCCGTCTGCACGTCGAAGTGCTCAATGCCGACGAGGGCGCCGATCCTCAGGCGCTGGCCGCCGCCGGTGAACCAGTTCTGCGGATCGAGGATGTCCATGTTGGAGTGCCACAACTGGATCGACCCTGCGAGGCCGTCGGAATCGCTCCAGCCGAAGCCGAGATTGCCGCCAAGGAACTGCTTTTCCTCGACGTTCACGAGGATGTCTTTCTTGCCGGGTTCAGGCGAATCCATGGACAGGATCTCCACGCCGTCGCCCTCGCCCGAAGAGGACTGGAAATACCCCATGCCCATCAGGCGGCTCTTGCCGATTTCGAGCAGCTCCTTGTCGAGCAGGTCGTCGGTCGTGAACGGCAGTTCGCGGCGGATCACGTAGTCCTTGGTCCAGCGGTTGCCCGCGATGTAAACTTCGCCGATCGTATACTGCGTGCCCTCCTGGATCTGGTACTCCACGTCCACGGAGTGCGTGCTGTAGTCGGGGTAACGCACGGCACGTGCCTGGAAATCGGCAAAGCCGAGCGGAGAATATTTCGATTCAAGTATCCTCAGGTCGCGGTCCTCGCGGAGACTGCTGAAGACTTCCTCCTCGCGTGCGGAGAGCAGCGGCAGGAGCTCCTCTTCGGGGAACTCCCTGGCGCCGACGATGCGGATGCTGTTGACGAAGTAGGGATCACCCTCATCCACCGTGAATTTCACATCGACCATCTCCGGATCGTCCTCGTGCTCGGTCACGGTCACGTCCGTGACCTTGAAGTCGAGGTAGCCTTTCTGAGCGTAGAGTTCGCGCAGGCGCAGCTTGTCACGCGTAATGAAATCCTTGTCGTAAAGGCCGAGGTTCGGCTGCGCGACGACCCAGGACCACGGCAGGAACGAAAGCCATTTGGCGCTGCCGAAGAAATAGCGCGTTTCGAGCAGGTCCTTCACATCGGACGGCTTGTACACGTTCATGCCGTCGAACTCGACATTGTCGATGCGCACGCGCAAATGCTCGGCGATGTTGAAGATCACTTTCACGCTGTTGTCGCCGTCGGCCTCGAGCGAGGAGTCGATCTGCGCCTCCGTGTAGCCCTTTTCTTCGTAGAATTTCCGCAGTTCGCGCGTGGATTCGATCAGCAGGGCGTCGTTCAGGGGCATGTCCGTGTTGAGCTTCACGAGCTTCATCAGCTCCTTGTCGCCGAACTTGCGGTTGCCTTTGAACGAGATCTCCGAGACATTTTTCTTGGCGATGACGATGAAGACGACTTCCTTGTTTCCGTCGGAGAGGTCTTTCACCTTGGACATGACGTCCTCGAACATCCCGAGCGAGAAAAGGCGCCTTACGTCCTCGTTGATCATGCGTTCGGAGTACGGCATGCCGGCTTTCGTCTGGGTGTTCATCTCGAAGATGTCTTCGGAGAAAGGATACGCGCCCTGCTGTTGGAAGACCACCCGGTCGATGGTCTGACCGAATGCGGACACGGCAATCATCATTGCCAGCGCTGTCACAAGCCGTTTGTATTTCATGTTGCGTACTCCGGGGGTATATGTCAACGTTTTCAGGACTCCGGTTTCTGTTTCATCGAAGCCGGGATGTCCTGTTCGCCGTATTTATGGGTGATGGTCCGGAATTCCATGAGGCTCGGGAAGAAGTTCACTTTCACCTCGCCGGTCTTTCCGTTTCGGTTTTTTTCCACAAGGAGAAGCGATTCCACCCCGTTCCGGGCGGCCTCGCGGTTATTTTCTTTCGCCTCGTCGCGGTCGCGGTGCAGGAAGATCACCACGTCCGCGTCCTGCTCAATGGAGCCGGATTCGCGGAGGTTGCTCAGTTTCGGACGCACGGTCTTGTTGTTCGGCGTCTTTTCGACCTCGCGGTTCAACTGGGACAGCACGAGGATCGGCACGTCCAGGTCCTTGGCGAGTTTCTTGATCCCGCCGGAGATGGCGGAGACTTCGACGTGGCGGCCGTCGCGGGACGACACGTCGCCCGCCCGCATCAGCTGGAGGTAGTCGATGATGATCAGGTCAAGCCCTGCCCTTGCCTCTTTGAGTTTCCGGGCTTTCGCGCGGAGTTCGAAGATGGAGAGGCCGCCGGTCGGGTCCACAAAAAGGTTTGCTTCGCTCAGCATATCGACGCCGCGCGTAAGCCTGCTGATTTCGTCGCCGTTGAACGATCCGTCCGAAATGGAGGAGAGCGACACTTTCGACTCCGTGCAGAGGAGTCGCTGCGCCACCTGCTCCGCGCTCATTTCCAGGGAGAAGAACGCCACGCTCTTGCGGCGCTGGTCCGGCACATGCTTCATCGCGATGTTCCGGGCGATGTTCAGTGCCAGGGCGGTCTTGCCGATGGACGGACGGGCGGCAAGCACGACCATTTCCTGTTTTTTCAGGCCGCCGCCGAGGAGTTTGTCGAGGTCGGGGAATCCGGTCGGGATGCCCGGTTCGATCTTCTTGTCGAGGAGGTCGGCGAAATGCTTGAACGCCTCCGCGACGAGCACGTCGATGCTTTTGATCTCGGAACGGACGAAATCGTTGCGGACGGCAAAGAACGTCTGTTCGATCCCGTCCAGAAGCTGGTGAATGTCTTTTCCGCCGGGTTCCCGGCAGAGCTGAAGGGCCGACGTGCATGCGTTGATCATTTCACGCAGCATCGCCCACTGGCGCAGGATGCCGCACCAGGTCTCCACGTTCGCCACGCTGCCAATGGACGACTGGATGTCAAGAAGCGTGCCGACGCCCCCGATCATGTCGAGGCGGCCGGAACGCCGCAGGTTGTCCTCGACCGAAAGCAGGTCGGGGGGATTGCCGGTCGCGTTGTTGACCTCGAGCATGCTCTGGTAGATCGCGGCATGCTTCGGGTCGCGGAACATGATCTTGGCGTTCCGCGCAAATCCGCTCAAATCGCCGTCCGCGCCGCCCTTCCCCTGCGCCGCGGGCAGCACGCGGACGCCGAGCATCGTGGACACGGTGGTGATGCACCCCGGATCGGCAAGGATGCAGGCGAGAACGGACCGTTCCATCCCGTAGTCCGCGTAATCCGCGGTCTGCGGCATGGAACTGGAAGATGAGGAAGCGGCCGAAACGGCGTTCCGGGAAGACTTCTCCCCGGACTCCGCCGCTCCGGCGCCTTGTGCTTGATCGGAACGATCAGGCATGGATCACTCCCTGAGCATCAGGCGGCGCCGACGACCTTGACGGTCGCGACGGCGGTGACGTTCTGGTGGAGCTTGATGTCGACCTTGAATTCGCCGATCGTGCGGATGGGGGCGTCAAGGTGGATCTTGTTGATGTTGACTTTCACGTCCATCGAGGCGAGCTTCTCGAAGATGGTGCGTTCGGAGACGGAGCCGAAGAGGTGGCCGTCTTCGGAGGCCTGCATCGGGATCGTGATGTCGAGGGTGGCGATCTTGGCGGAGAGCACCTGCGCGGCCTCGAAATCGGCCTGGCGCTTCGCCTCGATCTTTTCCTTGCGGGCTTCGAGCTGACGGAGCACGCCGGTGGACGCGACGGTCGCGAATCCGCGCGGGATCAGGTAGTTGCGGGCATAACCGGCCGCGACGTGAACTTCTTCACCCGCCAGGCCGAGGTCTTCGACGTCCTGCAGGAGGATCAGTTTGACATGTGCCATGGTTCAAGTTTCCTTTGCTGATTGTTCTTCGGGGTCAGAGAGCCACGCTGATGATGCGGGCGCGCTTCAGGGCGGTGCTGAGCATCTTCTGATGGTTCAGGCAGGTGCCGGTGATGCGGCGCGGGAGGATGCGGCCCTTTTCGGTCTGGAAACGGCGGAGCTGTTCCCCGTCCTTGAAGTCGATGTAGTTCACGTGATTCTCGCAGAATCTGCAGATCTTCGTCTTGTTGGTGCGACGCTTTGCGTGGCGTCTTTTCTGTTGCATTGCCATATTGTGTCTCGTTTGTTGACAGGTTGTTTGATTGGATCAGAAAGGGATGTCGTCCACATTTTCCAGCGGGTCCGGACCGGAGTCCGCCATGCCCTGGCGCGGCTGCATGTTCGGGGCCGGATTGTACGGCGGCTCCTCGAACTGCTGGCGGCGGTAAGGCTGCTGCCCCTGCTGCGGGGCGCGCTGCTGGAATCCGCCCTGCGGCGGGTATCCGCCCTGGCGCGGGGCGCGGGGCTGGGACTGGAATCCGTCGTCATCCGGCGGCATCTCGCCCGGCATGCCCTGGTCGTCGCGGCGTCCGGAGAGGAACTGCACGCGTTCGGCGGTCACGCGGACGCGGGAGCGCTTCTTCTGGGTGTCTTTCTCGGTCCACTGATCGTAGACCAGGCGCCCCTCGATGAAGACGGTGCTGCCCTTCTGGAGAAAACGGGAGCAAGTCTCGGCCTGTTTGCCCCAAACAACGATCTCCAGGAAACATGTTTCGTCCTTCTCCTGGCCGCCGTTCTGCATGAAGCGGCGGTTGATCGCAATTCCGAATTCGCACACGGCGGAATTGCTGCCCGAAAGATACCGGAGCTCCGGATCCCGGGTCAGGTTCCCGATCAAAAGCACTTTGTTCAGTGAAGCCATTCGACTCGCCTCCTTTCTTCAATTCGGCTGGTTACTCTGCTGCGGGCGCGGACGGACCTGCCCCGAGGGCGGCCGGTTCCGGGATCGCGAGCTTGGAGCGGACATGTTCCGGACGGTCGTAGACGATGGAGAGGAACCGCAGGACACGTTCGTCCAGGCGGAACTCGTCGCGGAGCATCGCTTCCTTGGCCGGTTCGACTTCGAACACGAAATCGAAATAGTAGCCCGCTTTGCGTTTCTTGATCTCGCGCGCAAAGGTCTTGCGGCCCATCGCGACGTTCTCGATCATCGTGCCGCCCCAGCCGTTGATCAGCTGTTCAAACTGACCGGCAAAGGCCTTTCCCTCATCGTCGACCTTGCGCGGATCGAGGATGAATACTGCTTCGTACTTTTTCAAGACTGCACCTCCAGGTGTTTCTTATTTGTTGTAACAGACGTTTCTGTTGTTGTTTTGTTCGGTTGGCTTTCTTCGTCCGCGCTCCAGTCGCGCGGATTGTACTGGTTCATTGCCATTGCGACGCCTCGCCTCAGGATCAGGATCGCGGCTTCCGCCGCTCCCGCCAGGACCCGCTCGAACACGGCCCGTTCGTCCTCGCTGAACTCCGAAAGGACGTAGTCTATCACGTCCCCGCGGCATTCCGCGTGTCCGACGCCGATCCGCATCCGGTGGAACCCCTCCGACCCGATCTCTTCGATCAGGGACTTGATCCCGTTGTGCCCGGCGCTGCCGCCGCCTTTGCGGATCCGGATGCGCCCGAGGGGGATGTCCATGTCGTCATGGGCCACCAGCACCTCTTCCGGCGCGATCCCTTCGCTCCGCATCAGCGGGGCCACGGCCTCACCGCTCAGATTCATGTACGTCAACGGCGTCTGAATCATCAGCGGCGCTCCGGCGTAGGTCCCTTTCCAGCAGTAGGACTGGAAAGCGTGGATCCTCTGGAAAGAACGGGGGAGCTTGGTCAGCAGGCGTTCGGCAAACATGAATCCGGCGTTGTGGCGTGTGCCGTCGTATTTGCTTTCCGGATTCCCCAGACCGACGATAAGCCGGATCTGCTGTGTTCCGTCCGCCATTCCGTGCTGTCCTTCCCGTGTTCTTCCGTCCGGTGGCTCCGCGTCGCAAACAAAGCAGGAGGTTTACTCCGCTTTCTTGCGTTCGTCGCGGGCTGCGGCGCGTTCTTCGGTCTTCTTCTCGGCGATGACTTCGGGTTCGGCGGCTTCCTCGCCTTCGGCGGGGGCTGCTTCCTCTTCAGCTTCGGCGGCGCTCTCGTCGACTTCGGTGAAGACGACGACGTCGGCATGGGTGACGGCCACGACGCCATCGGGCATCGGGATGTCGCCGACGTGGATCATGTCGCCGAGGTTCATGCCGGAAACGTCCACGATGATTTCTTCCGGAAGGTCCTGCGGGAGGCTTTCCACTTCGATCTCGTGAATGTTCTGCTCAAGCAGGCCGCCTGCGGAGGCGCCGGCGGGGAGAGCGTGTCCGGGACGGACCGCCACGTGCGCCTTGATCTTCTGGTCCATGCGGATCGCCTGGAAATCCAGATGGCGGGTGCGGTTGCGGATCGGGTCGTGCTGGACTTCTTTCAGCAGGACGAGCGTTTCCTTGCCGTCTTCGACGAGGGACAGGATGTTCAGCTCGTTGCGGGAGAGCAGCTGCCATTCCGTGGCGTTCACGGAGATGCACTTCGGCTCAATGCCCTTGCCGTAGACGATCGCGGGGATCAGTCCGGTCTTTCTCAGGCGGCGGGCGTCGCCGGTACCGCCGGCGGTGCGTGCCTGCACGTTCAACACATGTTTGACTTTTGCCATTTTGGGTCCTTTCGTGTAATGTGTCGGTTATGTGTGGGTTGTCGTTTCAGGTTCGGGGGGCTTTCCGCTCAGCGGCGGAAAAGCGATGTAAGGGAATCGCCGTCGTGGATGCGGCGGATCGCTTCGGAGAGGAGCGGGGCGATGTCCAGTGTGTGGACGGATTCGCCCGTGAGGTTGGTCGGCACGGAGTTCGTCGTGATGAGCTCTTCGATGCAGCTGGCTTTCAGCTTCTCGAACGCCTCTTCGCGCGCCAGGAAATGCGACACCGCGGCGAGCACGCGGGCAGCGCCTTCGCGCTTCAGTAGTTCCGCGGCGGCGCAGAGCGTGCCGGCGGTGCTGGTCATGTCGTCCACCAGCACGCAGGTCCTGCCTTTCACGTCGCCGACCAGATGCGAAGACGCCACGTGGTTCGCGTCGAGGCGGCGCTTCGCCACCACGGCGAAACCGCAGCCCAGGCGGTCGGCGAACGACTGCGCCATCTTCACGCTGCCGGAATCGGGGGAGACCACCACGGACTCGGCGTCGGTCTTGCCGCGGAGGTACGGGATCAGGACGTTCGCCGCATACAGATGGTCCACCGGGATGTCGAAGAATCCCTGGATCTGCTGCGAGTGGAGGTCCATGGCGAGGATGCGGTCCGCGCCGGCGGTCGTCAGCAGGTTCGCGACGAGCTTCGCCGTGATCGGGACGCGCGGCTTGTCCTTGCGGTCCTGGCGGGCGTAGCCGAAGAACGGGATCACGGCGGTGATTCTGGCAGCCGACGCGCGCCGGGCGGCGTCCAGCATGATGAGAAGCTCCATCAGGTTCTCGTTCGTCGGATTGGACGTGGACTGGATGATGAATGCATCCGCGTTTCTCAGCGTGTCCTTGTACTGGACGAAAATTTCGCCGTCGGGGAATCGTTCCACATTCACATGCCCGAGCTGCTGCCCCAGGCAGTTAGCGATTGATTCGGCGAGTTTCGGATGAGACGTCCCGCTGTAGAGTCTGATGTCTCTCGCGTTTCCTTCCATGGTATCCTGTTCTTTCCGTTCGTGGTTGAGGGTTGCTGTCTGACGAATCCCAAATCCACACTCATCGGAAACGGCTGAACGCGAGTCCTTTTTTCGCAACGGGAAGCCCTGCTTCCGTCGCTGCGCCATGCCGGGCTTTTCAACGGCAAATCCGCCGTCGCGCCACTGTGCATGAAAGAAAACCCCGCGGTCATGCGGATCTCTGCGATCCACCGAATCCGGACTGCCGGATTAAGGTTTCTGTGTCATCGTACCATCTAATATAGACCATTTTTCAGGAATTTCAAGCCGAAATCGCCTTTTTTCGCTCATTTCGTGTTTTTTCCAAAAACAACGGGACTTTTCGACCGCGTTCCGCATCGCCAAACAGCGGCCCCATGCCGCCGCCCTGCCCCGCTGACACGGAACTTTTTCCGTTTTTTCACATTTCATCCGGCGTTTTCACTGGATTTTATGAAAAACGCTGTTACATTATCGAAAAAGCAATCGTCCGATCACAACTTTTCACCTCAGGAAAATGAAAGGAACGTTCCCAATGAACCACAGGGCTCTCTTCGGAATCGCCGCCGCGGCGGTCGTCCTCTCCGGCGCAGCCGCCGCGCTCCAGGCGCAAGACAAAGACGCGCCGAAAACCATGACCGGCACGCTCGACCCGGCAAAGACCAGGTTCGACATCAGCCCCACCATGTACGGCGTCTTCTTCGAGGACATCAACTTCGCAGCCGACGGCGGCCTGTACGCCGAACTCATCAAGAACCGTTCCTTCGAGTTCCCGAACGGCCTTTCCGGCTGGGAGACCGACGGTTCCGTCGAAGTCATCAAGGGCCGCGAGGGCGATGTGCCGTTCCCGCGCAATCCGCATTATGCACGTATCACCGCCGAATCCCACCGCGACCGCTGGACCGCGCTTGACAACAGCGGTTTCCGCGGCCTCGCGTTCGAAGAGGGCAAGACCTACCATCTCTCCGTGATGGCGCGCCTCGCCCCCGGCACGACGGAGCCGGTCAAGTTCGACGCCGCGTTCGTCAAGGAGGACGGCACGATGGAGGCACGCACGCCATTCGTCATCGACTCCCGCGACTGGAAAGAATACAAGGTCGACGTGAAGGCCGTCAGCACGCAGGCGCGCGGCAAGTTCCGCCTGCTCCTCAACGGCCACAAGGGCATGGTCGACCTGGACCACATTTCGCTCTTCCCCGAAGACACCTGGAAAGGACGCGCCAACGGCCTCCGCAACGACCTGGCGCAGGCAATCGCCGACCTGAAGCCGAAAGTCTTCCGCTTCCCCGGCGGCTGCATCGTCGAGGGCACCACGCTTGACGAGCGCTACCAGTGGAAAAACACCGTCGGCCCCGTCGGCAACCGCCCGCTGAACAGCAACCGCTGGAACAACACGTTCATCGACCACCTGACCCCGGATTACTTCCAGAGCTACGGACTCGGCTTCTTCGAGTTCTTCCAGTTCTGCGAAGACGTCGGCGCCGAGCCGCTGCCCGTGCTGAACATGGGCCTCGCCTGCCAGTTCCAGAACGATCCGTCCGACCTCACACAGCAGGTCGCGGTCGACCAGCTCGGCCCCTACATCCAGGACTGCCTCGACCTCATCGAATTCGCGAACGGTCCCGTCACGTCCGCATGGGGCAAGGTCCGCGCCGACATGGGCCATCCCGAGCCGTTCAACATGAAGTTCATCGGCGTCGGCAACGAACAGTGGGGCAAGCTCTACACCGACCGCCTGCCGCATTTCGTCAAGGCGATCCGCGAGAAGTATCCCGACATCAGGATCATCGGCGGCTCCGGCCCCTACCCTGACGGCGCAGAGTTCGAATACCTCTGGCCGAAGATGCGCGAGTTCAAGGCAGACCTCGTCGACGAGCACTACTACCGCGATCCCGACTGGTTCCTCAGCCACATCGACCGCTATGACAAGTACGACCGCAACGGCCCGAAAGTCTTCGCCGGCGAATACGCCTGCCACGACGACCCCACGAACTCCCTCCGAGCAGCCCTCTGCGAAGCCGCGTTCCTGACCGGCGTCGAGCGCAACGCCGACGTCGTCCGCATGTCATCCTACGCCCCCCTGCTCTCCAACTACTACGCCTGGCAGTGGGCGCACGACATGATCTGGTTCGACAACACCACGGTCGTCAAGACCCCGAGCTACTGGGTCCAGTACCTCTACAGCAACAATTCAGGCACGGACACGCTCGACCTCTCCGGCCTCGGCAAGCTCCCCGCCGACTGCTACGCCGGCGCCGTCCTCGACAAGAAGGACAACTCCGTCATCTTCAAGTTCATCAACCTCGGCAAGGAGGAAGTCCCGGTCTCCATCAATATCCCGGGAGCCGCAGACGGAACGGAAGTCTCCGTGGTCGGCATCAAGGGCGCGGACCTCGCCAACAAGAACGACCTGGCGAATCCCGAGCTCGTCAAGCCGGAGGAATCGACGGTGAAGATCAGCGCCGGCATCCTCGAAGCCAAGCAGGCGCCGTTCAGCTTCATGGTCTACCGCATCCCGGTGAAATGAGCTGAAAGCACGAGGCGGCATTTTTCCGTTTCCGCCTCGGTTCACCTCGCGTTTCACAGCACATTACGTCCCGTCCGCATCGTCCGCGGGCGGGACTTTTTCTTTGTCCCGAAATCGTACCCGTCCCGATTCCGCTGTTATCCGTGGAGTTAAGAAACGCTGGACGATCGCGGACTTTACAGGACTTTTTCGGAATGTCGCCTTTTCTTCCCGGTCCGGGGTTGATTTTTCCCGTACCCGGCACTATAATAATGCTGACATCGTTTCGCATCGTCAAACACAAAAACCATTCAGGGCAAACACATGAAACACTCCATCATCTCCGTTTGCTGCATGGCGCTCGCGGTGGCGGCAGTCGCCGGAGCCTGTGCAAATGAAGTCCAATCATCCACCCTCGAACCGCAGAAGGTCAACATGAGCAAATTCGTTGACAAAAATGGATTTGAAGTGAAGGACAACGGCATCGTCACGTCCGTCGTCTTCTACACGCCCGAAATCGTCCGCGTGACCAAGACCCCGGCGGACAGCACGAAAACGCCGTTCGTCACGCCCACCGTCATCCTCAAGCCGGAGAAAGTCGACGTCGCGGTCGACAAGACCGACGCCGCGATCACGGCAAAGTCCTCCGCGCTGAGCGTGGTCCTGGACCGCAAGACCGGCGCGCTCTCGTTCTCCAAGCCGGACGGCACGCGCCTGCTCGCCGAGGATGCCGCCGCGCCGTTCAAGATGGAGCCCGTGGAATATCCCAGCGGCAAGACGGAAACCGTCACAGCCCGCTTCCGCGTCGATGCCGACGAGGAGATCTACGGGTTCGGCCAGCCGCAGAACAACAAGTTCTCCCAGCGCGGCAGCAAGTTCCCGATCCATCAGGGCTACCGCTTCGTCTCCGTCCCGATGTTCCAGACCGTGAAGGGCTACGGCGTCTTCCTGGACAACCCCGCCAGCGGCGAATTCGAGGAAAAGGACAACGTGCTGAACTTCATGTTCAAGGACGGCGAAAACCTGGACTACTACTTCATGTTCGGCGGCTCCACGGACGGAGTCGTCGCGCAGATGCGCAAGCTCACCGGCGACAGCCCGATGCAGGCGCTCTGGACGCTCGGTTTCTGGCAGAGCCGCGAGCGCTACAAGACGCAGGCGGAACTCCTCGAAGTCGTCGAGAAATACCGCCAGCTCCACATCCCGCTCGACGGCATCATCCAGGACTGGCAGTACTGGGGCGAGGACAACGACTACTGGAACGCCATGCAGTTCCTGAACTCCGGCTTCCCCGAGCCGAAGAAGATGTTCGACCGCGTGCATGAGCTGAACGCCCACGCCATGCTCGTGATCTGGCCCGACTTCGGGCAGAAGACCGAGCAGTTCAAGGTCATGAAAGAAAAAGGCTACCTCCTCGACATCGACACCTGGCCGAACAGCACCTCCGTCGGCGGCTCCGGCGGCGCGCGCCCCTACGACCCATCCGGCAAGGATGCCCGCGACCTTTACTGGAGCTACGCGAAAAAGCTCCTCGACTACGGACCCGACGCCTGGTGGATGGACTCCACCGAGCCGGACCACCACAACATCAAGGACGCCGACTTCGACCTCATGACCGCGCAGGGCACGTTCCGCCGCGTCCGCAACCTCTACCCATTCTACACCACCGGCGGCGTCTACGAGCACCAGCGCGCCGACGATCCCGAGGGGAAGAAGCGCATCTTCATCCTGACCCGCTGCGCCTACGCCGGTCAGCAGCGCTTCGGCACGAACACCTGGTCCGGCGACACCGTCACCAGCTGGGATTCCCTGAAGGACCAGATCGCGTGCGGCCTGAACATGGGACTGGTCGGCCTGCCCTACTGGAACGCCGACATCGGCGGCTTCTTCCTCTGGAGCTATCCGAACCGCACCCGCAACCTCGCGTTCTACGAGATCTACGCCCGCTGGATGCAGTTCGGCGCATTCACGCCCATGATGCGCAGCCACGGCACCGACGGCCCGCGCGAAGTCTATTACTTCGGCAAGGAGGGCGAACTCGTGTACGACGCCATGGTCCGCGCCATCAAAACGCGCTACGCGTTCATCCCGTACATCTACTCCATGATGCACGACGTCTCCGCGAACCGCGCCTCAATGATGCGCCCGCTCTTCGCCGACTTCCCCGCCGACAAGAAAACGCACAAGCTCGACACCGAGTTCCTGTTCGGCAACTCGCTCCTCGTCGCCCCGGTCGTGAAGTCCATGTACCTCGCGAACAACCGCATCGACGTCAGCCGGACGAAAAACTGGGACGTCTACCTGCCCGCGGGCTCCAAGTTCATCGACTTCCACACGGGCAAGTCCTATGACGGCGGCCAGACCCTCTCCGTCGCCGCTCCGCTCGACCTCGTGCCGCTCTTCGTGAAAGCCGGCAGCATCATCCCGATCGCCGAGCCCGTCGAGTACGCCGAGCAGAAGAAGTGGGACGACCTCGAAATCCGCGTCTATCCGGGCGCGAACGGCTCCTTCACGCTCTACGAGGACGAGTTCGACAACTACAACTACGAGAAAGGCGCGTTCAGCACCATCGAATTCACCTACAAGGACGGCACGCTCACCATCGGCGACGTGCAGGGCAGCTTCCCCGGCATGCTGAAGAACCGCACGTTCCGCGTCGTCCTCGTGAAAGAGGGCGTCGGCGTCGAGGAGACCCGTACCCCCGCCGAACAGTGCAAGACGGTCAAGTATTCCGGCAAGTCCGTCTCCGTCAAGCTCTGAACCGGCTTGCTTCCCCAGCATGAAAAAACACCAGCCGTCCGGCTTGAAACCGGGCGGCTTTTTTCGCGCCCGCACACACGGGAAAATCACTGTATTTCTAAAAAACAGTTTGTTTTTTTCCGTTCCGATATTATATTTAAGAAAAAATTATTGTTTTAACCAACATCCGGCGCGGCCATGCCGGAAGGAGAAACGACATGGGACATATTTATAACTACTATGACAAAACTCTGGACCAGGCTCTATGGTCCAGCCTCAACACGAACAACCCGACGGAAGCATACACCGCGGAAATGACCCCGTTGCAGATCTTGAACGAGGCCGACACGGACGACAGCACCGGAGGTGACCTGTCGTATATGAATTACCAGAACTTCCGGGCCTACAGCTCGGTGGATTTCACGTCGGATACCAATGAAAGCATCTTTACCCTGCCGGCTACGTTTTCCTGCCTCGACAACACGAGCATGACGAATGTGAAGTTCGCCAGCAAGGGCACCAGCGGGACCGCCCTGTACGCCCCGGGCGCCAAGGTGAAGCTGAGCGGCATCCAGTTCACCGAGGGCGGTTTCGTCCAGCTGGGCGGCAGCGGGACCGCTCAGGAACTGAACGGGCTGACCGCCTCCGGGAATTTCGACACACTCCAGCTCGTGAACAACGCGAACGCCACCGCGGAAAACATCAACATCGCCGGAAACATGAACATGCTGAGCGTCGGGGACGGCAACGTGGTGAAAAATGTGGTCGTCTCCGGCGGACTCCTCAGCGCATACGTCGGAAACGGCGCGCTCCTGGAGAATCTCTCGGGGAACAAACAGATCGTCGCGGAAGGCACAAGCACATCCCGGACCATGGTGAAAGTTGCGGCGGGCGGCGTCGCCTCAAAAATCGACCTGGAGTACGTCCGGTTCGACATCTCAGGCACGTTGAGCGACACCGTCATCAGCTCCGGCAACAGTGTAACGATATCCGCCGGGGGGTCCGCGGCGGACATCGATGTCCTCTACGGCGGTGTGCTCAATATAGCTGCCGGCGCCACCGCTGCGAACATCACGGAGAACGGCGGATACGTCAGCGTCGCCGACGGAGCGACCGCCACGTTCAAGGAAAACACGTTCTCCGGCCTGACGATCGGGCCGAACACGACCGCCACGGTCCACTCCGGCACGGTCGCAAAGGAAAATACGATCAGTTCCGCCACGTTGGAGATTTACGACGGCGGCTCCGCCGTCGACAACACGCTGGTCGATTACGCGACGATCCTCGTGTATTCCGGCGGCAAAGCCATCGGCGGCGTCGTAGGAGGGGACAGTTATCTCACGATTCTCAACGGCGGCCGCGCGGAAAATGTCCAGGTATCCAACGGAATGGTCTATGTCTCCGAAAGCGGCACGCTAGCCGGCGCTTCGTTCGACCCGGATGGCGGCTATGTCAACTGGTACGGGAACTACATCTCCTGCACGAAAGGGACCGTGACGGACGTCAATGTCAATGCTTACGGCAGCATGTACCTGAACGGGGGCAGCGCGATCCGGACCACCGTGGAGGGGCACGGCGTCCTCAGTGCATACAACAGCTTCTCACTGGACAGCACCACGGTCAACGAGGGCGGCAGCATCCGGGCGGTCAATAACTATGACTATTCTGATCCTGCCCTCCTGGCAAACACGACGGTCAACGGCGGCGGCAACGTCTACCTGGAGGGACACGTCTCGGCGTCAGGCATGACGCTCAATTCCGGCGCAAGCATGTCTTACCAAAGATATGAAGTCGGCTGGTTCTCGGCAAACGACCTCACGTTCACCAGCGCATCGGCTTACATCAACGGCGGCGGAAGCGTGACCCATATCGTCCAAAGCGGCGGCACGACCACTGCCGGCGGCGGAAAGTACGACGACATTACTCTGAGCGGCGGATACTTCTACGCCGTATACACCGAGATCGACGGGGCCGCGATCTCGGATTACGGCAGCATACAACTCACCGGCGGGACGGCGACCAACGTGACGCTCTCGAATCCCAGCAAGGAACGATATGCGGAAATGCGGCTCTCCGGGGGCGCATCGGCGAGCAATGTCTCGGTCGACTACGACTGCTTCCTGGAACTCAATCCCGGCGCGTCCGCTGACAGCGTGACAGTTGCCGGCGGCGGCTGGATCCGCACCTACGAAAACACGTCCGCCACGAACCTCACGCTCGCGAAAGGCGTGGAGGCGACAGTCTACGTCTCGCCGACCGCGTATGTCCAGGGGACCAGCGACGGGAAGGCGTTCGAGGTCAAGGACGGCGTCATGTCCGACTTCACCGTGCTGGACGGCGGCATGAGTCCCGTCATCTGCAGCGGCGGCACGCTGGTCAACGTTACCAAGCTCGAAAGCGGCGGGAATTTCTGCGTTTCCAGCGGCGGGTCCGTCCTGGGGAAGATCACGGTCGAAAAGGGCGGCGGCGTGTACTGCTACGGCGGCTACGTGGAGGAGATCGTCGAGAACGGCGGCTACGTGGACGCCCATCCCTACTACGGCACGGAAATCAAGTTCGCATCGAACACCATCTCCGGGCTGGCGCTGACCTCCGGCGAGGAAGCCACGGTCCACTCCGGCACCACCGCGAACAGCACGACGATCCAGGGCATCTACAGCTCCGGCGCGGGTGCATACCTGAAGATCTACGACGGCGGCATCGCGAACGACACCGACGTCTTCGACTGCGGCAACCTGGAAGTCAGCGGCGGCACGGCGAACAGGACCATGCTCCGCAAATCCGGACATATGAGGCTGGAGAGCGGTGCATCGGCGGTCAGCACCACACTGGCGGACGGCGGCAGCCTCTATGCCGCCAACTACTCCGGCACAGTCAACCTCGAGGAAACGCATGTTTCCTCGGGCGGCACGCTTACCCTGAGCCCTAACGGCTACGGAAGCGCATACGCGAACGGGACCGTCATCGAGTCGGGCGGCTCGGTTTACCTCGGGCCCGACGGGTCATCCTATCCGACTGTGATTCTTTCCAGTACCACGGTCAAGTCCGGCGGCTCGCTCTTGTGGGGCCCCCTGGTCAATCCCGACTGGTACTACAATTCCCGCGGATATGCCAGCGCGTTCGACACGACGCTGGAATCCGGCGCAAGCGTCACGCTGGGGTACAGAGAGTATTTCAGCGGCGTGACCGTCCGTGAAAATGCCCTTCTCGAGATCTCCAGCAACGGAGGATATGCCACGAATGTCACCGCTGCCGGGGCGGGCGCGACCGTCCGGATGTTTTCCTACGGCAACGTAGACTCCGCGACGATCGGCAGCGGCGCGTCCATTGTGATCAACCACGGATGGGCAAACTACACCACCATCGACGACGGCGGATCCATGCTGCTTCAGGGAATGGAAAACAAATCTGCCGGCGCCTATCTCCTGACGGTCAACAGCGGCACGGTATCCGCAGGCGCCAGCTCCTATCTTGAAAATGTTTCGGCAGGGTCCGGCGCCAGGATCGAAGTCGGCAGCGGCGCGGTCGCCTATTACTCCATCTCTCTCGACGACGGCTCCGAAATGCACGTGGCGGAAGGAGGCGTGATCGCATTCCACCTGGGATACACCCCCGCCGACACAAGCATCGGCGTGAACGGTCTTTCCCGGATCACCGGCGCCCCGGATTACAAGGTGATGCTGTACAATTCTTCCCAGAACTACGGGGACTATCTCATCGCGACCGGCACGGCGGAATTCAACGGGTCCATGACGCTTATGAACGACGCTTACGATGCGTTCGCGCCCGGCGTGGCGACGCTCACGGTCGGCGCAGAATCCGTGCTGGTCGGCGACCGCTACTACTCGCTGATGCGCCCGGACGACGACCAGCTCAGCGTGGTGGTCACGAAGAAAGCCATCGTGCACGACGACGGTCCGGACAACGGATGGAACGACTACCTGTACGACAAGAAGAACAAGGAGAACCCGCTGAATCCGGAATGGGAGGACTTCGAGGCGACCACGCTGGTCCCCACCCTGTCCAACGTCATGGTGGACCAGAAATACACCGTGTACTACAAGGATGCAGCCGGAAAGCTCTGGTACAACTTCGTCGGCAACGGCGAGGTGGACGGCGTGAAGCGCGTCGACACCGCCGACTACGCGACGATCACGCTGGATTTCGGCGCGTGCCTGAGCCTGAACCTCGAGGCCACGGACGCCACGAAGTTCACGGTCTGGCAGTTTACCGTGGGCGAGGACAAGAAAGGCAACCCGACCTACACGCAGAAATCGCTCCAATCGACCACGCTGAAGAAAGCCAAAGGCGCGACGACCTACACGGCGACGACCAAGAACCTCATGCTCGAGGCCGGCACCTACTACATCTCCATGGAGTCCACCAACATCAAGAAGGGCGGCGCAGCGTACTACAACGCGAAGCTCAACACGGACGAATCGAAGAAGGACCACACAGTGTTCTATTCCGACGGCGACAACGGCTGGAACAACTACCTGTACGACAAGAAGAACAAGGAGAATCCGGTGAACCCGAACCGGGGCTCTTTCCTGACGACATACATCGATCCCGTGACGTCGAACGTCCGGGTCGACAGCGGCACATCGCACACGGACGAAAGCGGGGCCACTTGGAACAACTTCGTCGGGTTCGGCGACGACACGGACTTTGCGCGCGTCTACCTGTATTACGGCACATCCCTGAGCTTCACGGTCGAGTCCACCGACGCCGCGACGTTCACGATCTGGCAGTTCACCACGGGCACGGACAAGAAAGGCAACACCACCTACACGCAGAAGTCGCTCCAGTCGACCGCGCTGAAGAAAGCCAAGGGCGAGGACACGTACAAGGCTGTGACCAAGAACATCCTGCTCGACGAAGGCATCTACTACATCTCCATGCAGTCCACGAACGCCAGGAAAGGCGGCAGCGCGTACTACAACGTGAGCTTCGTGCCGGACAACTGCGTGTTCTACAACTGCGCCGACTACGGCTGGAACGATTACGTGTACGACAAGAAGAAAGACGAGGGCGAGCAGCTCAACTACGATGTCGTGGAAGGCGAAGGATTCGATGTCACGGTCGACAACAAGGGCGTAGCCGTCAGCCTCGACTTCAACGGCTATGAGTACAAGGGCAAGGAGTACGGAAACTTCGTCGGCTACAATGACGAAACCGACTTCAGGAAGATCAACGTGGCGAAGGCAGGGAGCGCAAGTTTCCATGTCGAAGCCACCGACGCCGCGAAGATCGAGATCTGGGAGCTCGTCGCGAAGACCGACAAGAAAGGCGTCACGACCTATTCGATGAAGTCGCTCCAGTCGACCGCGCTCAAGAAGACCTCGGTCGTCAACGGCGTCCAGATGTACGGCGTCGACACGAAGGCGTACCAGTTCAAGGAGGCCGGCGAATACTACCTCAGCGTCACCTCCACGAACGCAAGCAAGGGCGGCAACGCCTACTACGACGTGTCGCTGCTCGACACGGACATCGTCAACAGCGCCTCGCTCGAAAGCGCGCTCGACATGCCGGACGCCCCGGTCAGCCTCGACGGCTGGGATGATTTCGCGACGTCGGACAGCGGCATGAACATCCGGGACGAACTGAACTTCGGGCAGTACGCCGCGGATGCGCCCGCATTCGGCGCGGTCTCCGCGTTCGACGCGCTGAACAGCCAGTCCGAATGGCAGGACCTCGCGAAGCTGGCATAAGCAGACATCGAAACGGCAAAAACGCATCGCCCCCGGCGCCTCAACGGACCGGGGGCTTCTTTTTGGGGAGAATGAGGTTGATGCCGGGGCGGACGGCGGGGGAAAGCCGCCTCAGAAGTCGCCGTTGCGGAAGAAACCTTTTTCCTTCATCTTCCGGCGGAGGTCCTCCAGCACGGATTCGAACGCCGCGCGCTGTTCCTCGTCGCTCAGGCGGGGGATCAGGTCCTCCTGCGTCTGGAAGCGGTTCCCGAGCTCGTCAGGCAGGTCCTGGAGGAAGCGCGACGGCTTGTGGAGTTCATATTCGCCGTACTTGAAGCGTTTGCGGGCGAGCGTGATGACGAGCTGTTCGCGGGCGCGCGTGATCGCCACGTAGAACAGGCGGCGTTCCTCCTCGACCCCGCGCAACGACTCCTCCATGGCGCGTTCGTGCGGGAAAAGCCCCTCCTCCATGCCGACGACAAAGACGATGGGGAACTCCAGCCCCTTGGCAGCGTGGACGGTCGAGAAGACGGGCGCGTTGCGGTTGTCGTCGTCATCCTCCGAGGTGCGGTCGGAGTCATCCAGCAGAGAGAACTTTTCAAGCCAGTCGGCGAGCGTCATCGGGTCGCTGCCGGGCGGGGCGCTGTGCTCGAAGAACGAGATGGAGTTGATGAATTCGTAGACGTTTTCGCGGCGGGACTCGGCTTCCTTGCTGTCGCGGTAGATCTTCAGGAAGCCGTTCAGGTAGCCGACGTCCTCCAGGTAGCTCGTGACCTTTTCGGCGAGGCCGCCGGGCGTGGCGAAGACTTCGCGTGCCTTCCGGATCGACTCCGCGAGAGCCGCCGCAGAGTTCGCGGCGTTCTTCGTGACGGATTCGGAGAACGCGGATTCGGAAAGGAGCTCCTGCATCGGGGCGGACGCCGCTTTCCGCAGGTCGCGGAGCCGCATGACCGCCTTGTCGCCGATCCCGCGCGGCGGCACACCGATCACGCGCAGCAGGCTCTGATCGTCGCGCTTGTTCAGCACGAGCTTCAGGTACGCCACGGCGTCCTTGACTTCCTTGCGCTGGAAGAACTCCTGGCCGCCGATGATGCGCGGGCGAATGCCGTGCGCCCGGAACGTCTGTTCCAGCACGCGCGACAGGTAGTTCGAGCGGTAGAGCACGGCGAAGTCGCGGTAGGAATAGTCGGGATTGGCGGAGATGATGTGCTCCATCATGTTCACCACGAAATCCGCCTCGGCGTCGCCGTCTTCCAGCTGCGCCAGCTTCAGTTCCTCGCCGTCGCCCTTGGTGGACCACAGGCTCTTGTCGAACCGCGCGCCGTTGCGGGCGATGACGCTGTTCGCGGCGCGGAGAATGTTGTTGGTGGACCGGTAGTTCTGCTCCAGCTTGATCTCGCGCGCGCCGGGGAAATAGGTCGGGAAGTTCAGGATGTTTCCGACGTCGGCACCGCGCCAGGCGTAAATGCTCTGGTCGTCGTCGCCGACCACGCAGATGTTCTGGCGGAACTGCGTGAGGTACTGAAGCAGTTTGAGCTGGGCGGCGTTGGTGTCCTGGTACTCGTCGACCAGCAGGTAGCGGTATTTGTCCTGGTAGACAGCGAGGCGTTCCGGGTGCTCCTTGAAGATCTTCAGGACCAGCAGGAGCAGGTCGTCGAAATCCAGCGCGTTCTGAAGCTCAAGGATCTGCTGGTAACGTTCGTAGATCGACAGGAAAGCGTCGTTGCCGCCGGACGGCACGTCGGCGGGGAACTGCATCTGGTTCTTGCACCGCCCGATGAACGCGGCGACTTCCTTGGCGGGGATTTCGTCCTTGCCGAATCCGAGCTCGGCGGACGCCTGCTTGATGATGCCGGTCTGGTCGCTCTCGTCCAGGATGCTGTAGTTGGAGTTGTAATTGCCCGCGTACGCCACGTCGCGCCGCAGGATGCGGGCGCAGAACGAGTGGAACGTGCCGAGCGTGACCTTGTCCGCGGCGGAACCGGGGACCATGGCTGCCACGCGCTCGCGCATTTCCGCCGCCGCCTTGTTCGTGAACGTCATGCCGGCGATCTGGTCCGGCGGAACGCCCTGCTCGATCATGTAGGCGATGCGGGAGGTGATGACGCGCGTCTTGCCCGTGCCCGCGCCGGCAAGGACAAGGAGCGGCCCCTCGATCTGAAGGACCGCTTCCCGTTGTTCCGGGTTCAGGCCGGACAGGCAGTCGCGCATGGCGGACACCGGAGCTTTCTCAGGCGTCCTGCGCCGCGAGCTGGAACGTGAGGCCGTCCCAGACCGCGGAGGCCGCCGTGACGGCGTTTTCGAATTCGGCGAAGCGTCCGCCGCCGATCACGTAGGAGCAGATGGCGGAGGCGTCGGCGGCGTCGAACTTGTCGTCCACATTGTCGCCGCACGGATGATCAAGCGTGTAGGTGGAGACGAAGCGGAGTTCGCCGGGGACGCAGGGATATTCGCGGACCAGGATGGCGTCGCAGCGGACGATGCCGAGCATGAGCTTGCCGTTCTTCGCGTCGACGGCAGCCGCCACGCGCGGGGTGTTCAGCTGGTCTTTTTCATAGTCCATGGCGAGCAGGCAGGACGCGAACGCGTCGCGGAGCGGCACGCCCATGGCGATCTTCTCGATGATCGGGTCGGTCTGGGAGCCGTTCGTGGCGAGGGCGACGGCGCCGGACAGGCGGATGCAGTTGTAGGCGATGTAGGGGTTCTTCGCCAGGTCGCTCTCGAAGCCCGCGCGCGGCAGGATGGCGATCTTGCCGCCGATGAGCTTGGCGCTGCGGTTCGGGAACGAGCGGGAGGAGACGCGGTAGGCGGCGCAGGGCTTGCCCTCGCGGGTCATGCCGGCGCAGACGATTCGTCCGAGATACATGGTCGTGGTCCTTTCGGGATTCGGATATTGGAAAAGTGTTGGAAGAAGCGGGAAAACAGCTTCAGTTGCGCGGCTTGAGCTGCGGGAAGAGCACGATGTCGCGGATGGACTCGGTGCCGGTGAGGAGCATCACGAGGCGGTCCACGCCGATGCCCATGCCGCCCGCCGGAGGCATGCCGTATTCGAGTGCGGTGAGGAAGTCCTCGTCGACCGCCTGGGCGGGGTCCTTGCCGGACAGCGTGACCTGTTCCATGAAGCGCTTGCGCTGGTCGATGGGATCGTTGAGCTCGGAGTAGCCGGGGGAAATCTCCTGTCCGTTGATCTCGAGCTCGTACACGTCGACGCTTTCGGGATCGTCGGCGCACTTCTTGGCGAGCGGGACGAGTTCGGCGGGGAGGCGCGTCACGAACGTCGGCTGGATCAGCGTGTGTTCGATGAGCTTTTCGTAGATCTCATGCGTGATCTCGAGGTCGGTCCAGTCAGGCATCACCTGCGCGCCGAGCTCCTTCGCGAGCCTGTATTTCTCCTCGCGCGGCAGCTCGAACCAATCCTGGCGGCCTGTGCGTTCGCGGACGAGATCGCGGTACGGGGCGCGGCGCCACGGACGCTCCAGGTTGATGACCTTGTCGCCGGGCAGCTTGACCTGAAGCGTGCCGAAGACTTTCTGCGCGATGGTCGTGACCATGCTCTCGATGAGCTCCATCATGGTCTCGCAGCTGCCGTACGCCTGGTAGATTTCGATCATCGTGAACTCGGGATTGTGGCGGCGGTCGATGCCCTCGTTGCGGAAGTTCCGGTTCAGCTCGTACACTTTCTCGAAGCCGCCGACGAGCAGGCGCTTCAGGTAGAGCTCGGGGGCAATGCGCATGTACATGTCGCAGTCCAGGGCGTTGTAGTGCGTCTTGAACGGCGTGGCGGCAGCGCCGCCGGGGATGTACTGGAGCATCGGGGTCTCGACTTCAAGATAGCCGCGCGCCTCGAGGAAGTTGCGGATTTCGCGGATGATCCGAATGCGCTTGAAGAAAAGCGAACGGCTCTCGTCGTTCATGATGAGGTCGAGATAGCGCTGGCGGTAACGCTGTTCCATGTCGGTCAGGCCGTGGAACTTCTCCGGCAGCGGGCGCAGGGACTTCGACAGCATCGTGTAGGACTGCATCTTCAGCGTGATCTCGCCGGTCTTCGTGACGAACATGTGGCCCGCGGCGGCGATGATGTCGCCGGGGTCGAGACGCTTGAACCGCTTGTACTCCTCTTCGCCGAGCTGGTCGCGCTGGGCGTAGAGCTGGAGGCTGCCGTGCTGGTCCTTGATGTGCAGGAACGTCGCCTTGCCCATTACGCGGAACGTCATGATGCGGCCCGCCACTGTGATAAGCTCGGTATTTTCCACGTCCGGGATGTATTTCGCACGCGCCTCGGTCGTCGGGATGATGTTGTCCACGAAGACACCGTAGGGCGCGATGCCCGCAGCCCGGAGTTCTTCGGCTTTCGCCTTGCGCTGGGTGAAAATGTCGTCGAGCTGCTTCTGCTCGGCTTCCGCGGAAATGATTTCGTCGGACATGGTCGGTTCCTTCGTTGAATATGTTAGGGCAAAATGATTTTTGTGGAAAATATAATATACACCTTGAAAGCCGTTTTTTCAAGGAAAAAACACCCTGCGCGGAAGCCTGTTTTCTCCCGCCGTCATCCGCGTGCCAAGCCGCGGACAAACGCCCCGCCGAAAGTCGAAAAAAGAAAGCGGACCGCCGATGTCCGGGGCCCGCCGAAAGGATTCAAAAAACGATCAAAACCGGGAATCAGAACCATTCCACATCGTTGCTGGTGCGGTTGTTGTTCCGGTTGTTGTTATTGTTCCGGTTATTGTTGTTATTGTTATTCCGGTTCGCCTGCTGGTTGTTCCGGTTATTGTTGTTATTGTTGTTATTCCGGTTCGCCTGCTGGTTGTTCCGGTTATTGTTGTTATTATTGTTCTGCTGGTTCCGGTTGTTATTGTTGTTATTGTTGTTATTGTTCCGGTTGTTATTGTTGTTCCGGTTGTTATTGTTGTTATTGTTGCTCCGGGCAACGTTGCCGGCTTCGGAAGGCTTGAGCAGAGTGAGTTCGATGCGTTCGGAGTTCTTGGTGAGAACCGCCGAGGTGCGCGTGACTTCGACGAGCTTGTAGCCGTTCACGGTGGTGTCGCCGACTTTCAGATGCTGACGGAACACGTTGTTCGCGGAAACGGTCGGATTGCCCGCCACGATGACCGTGGCGCCGTCCTCATCCCCGTCCTTGCCGTCGGATTTGTCGCTGTCCGCGGCATTTTTCTTCTTCGGGTCGGTGATGCGGACCGCGGAAGCCTGATACTGCTCGTATTCTTTCTGCTGGAGCGCTTTCAGCTGCTGCTGGGAATTGCCCTGAAGCCGCTGCAGGATGATCGCGCCGAGGGCATCGCCGATGGTGTAGGTGCCGACCAGGCTCATGTCGGCGCGGACCTGCTGCTGTGCCGCGCGGGTGGTCTTGTTCACCGGGGCGTCCGGCACGCGCTCGCCGTTGAAGATGTTGCGTCCGACGACCGCCGTGATCTTCTTTTCCGTCATCTCGGGCGAATCCAGCACGGCTTGCTGCGCCGATGCACGCGAAACAGCGGAGCTCTTTTTGTCCACTTTTTCATGCGGGACGGTCGCCGTCTGCGTAGCGGAAGAAACTGGCTTGGAACCATAGGTCCAGGCGAGATGGCCGAGAGCAAGGGCAAGCAGGACGTTAAGAGAGATCAGCAGATATTTCATAGCGGAGGACTCCTTGTGGACGATTGGAACGATACATCCATCAATATAACATGCCGATGAAAAAATGCAAACGTAATTTCGCTTCTAAACGATTTTTTCTCTAAATTTTTGGGTGTTCTGCGGCAAATCGCGCCGGAACATGGAAAACCCGGCCATCCAAGGGGTTCTCGGAACGGCCGGGTGTTTGTCGTTTTTCGTATGGCAAGTCGTACGGACTCAGTACACGAACAGCATCTCGCGGTACTTCGGGAGCGGCCAGCTCTCGTCCGCGACGTTCTTTTCGATGGAGTCGACGACCACGCGGAGATCGGCCATGGCGGCGAGGATTTCCTCATGGAGCCCGCCGAGCGCCTTGCGGAGCGCGTCGGACTTCGCCTTGAGTTCATCCAGCTTGGCACCGAGTTCGGAGGCGGAATCCGTCAGGGACTTCACGCCGCCTTTCACGCCGACAGCCTTCGCCGTACCGGCGGCAGCCGCGAGCTTCGCGTATTCCTGAGCGACGGCGGGATAGATCATGCTGGTGGCGATCTCGAGCGCGACTTCGCCCTCGATGTGGATCCTGCGGTGGTAGTCCTCCAGGAAGACTTCGTAGCGGGATTCGAGCTCGCGCTTCGTGTAGACGTGGTACTTTTCGAACATCTTCACGTTGGCGGGCGCGGTCAGGCAGCGCAGGGCTTCCATCGTGGTCTTGGCGTTCGGGAGTCCGCGCTTCGCGGCTTCTTTCAGCCAGTTGTCGGCATAGCCGTCACCGTTGAAGATGATGCGCTTGTGAGTGCGGATGATCTTGCAGAGCTCTTTCTGGAGTCCGTCGTGGAATTCTTTCTTGGAGAGCTTCTCCAGCACGGAGGCGATGCGGTCGAACGCTTCGGTCACGATCACGTTCAGCACGGTGTTCGGGCCGGCGCAGGACTGGCTGGAGCCGGGGGCGCGGAACTCGAACTTGTTGCCGGTGAATGCGAACGGGCTGGTGCGGTTGCGGTCGGTGGCGTCCTTCGGGAGCGGCGGGAGCGTGTCGACGCCGATGCGCATGGCTCCGGTGCTGCGGCTTGACTTGACCTGGTTGTGCTCGATCTGGTCGATGACGTCCGCGAGCTGGTCGCCGAGGTACATGGAGATGACGGCGGGCGGCGCTTCGTTCGCGCCGAGGCGGTGGTCGTTGCCGGCGCCGGTCACGCTGGCGCGGAGCAGGTCGGCATGCTTGTCGATGGCCTCGATGATGGCGCAGAGCACGGTCAGGAAGATGGCGTTCTGGCGCGGATCGCTGCCCGGGTTGAGCAGGTTGGTCTTGCCGTAGGAAACGGCCCAGTTGTTGTGCTTGCCGGACCCGTTGATGCCCGCGAACGGCTTTTCATGGAGCAGGCAGACGAAGCCGAAGCGGTCGGCGGTCTGGCGGAGCACTTCCATGATGAGCATGTTGTGGTCGCTGGCGAGGTTGACTTCCTCGAACATCGGCGCGAGCTCGAACTGGGCGGGCGCGACTTCGTTGTGGCGGGTCTTCGCGGGGATGCCGAGCTTCCAGAGTTCGTTTTCGACCTCGGTCATGAAGTTCAGCACGCGCATCTTGATGGATCCGAAATAGTGGTCCTCAAGCTGCTGGTGTTTCGCCGGGGGCGCGCCGAAGACGGTGCGACCGGTCTGCACCAGGTCGGGCCGCATCAGGTAGAAATGCTTGTCGATCAGGAAATATTCCTGCTCGGCGCCGAGCGTGATCTCGACTTTTTCCTCGGGCAGGTTGAAGCACTTCATGAGGCGCTTCGTGGCGACGGACAGCGCCTGCATGGAACGCAGCAGCGGGGTCTTCTTGTCGAGCGCTTCACCTGTGTAGGCGCAGAACGCGGTCGGGATGCACAGCGTGGCGCCGTTGCCGTGACGCTTGATGAACGCGGGGCTGGTCGGATCCCATGCCGTGTAGCCGCGGGCCTCGAACGTCGAACGGATGCCGCCCGAGGGGAAGCTGGAGGCGTCGGGTTCGCCGACGATGAGGTTCTTGCCGGAGAACGACTGAATGGGCTTGCCGTTCTTGATCTCGAGGAAAGCGTCGTGCTTTTCGGCGGTCGACCCGGTCAGGGGCTGGAACCAGTGCGTGTAGTGCGTCGCGCCGCGTTCAAGCGCCCACTTCTTCATCGCGTGGGCGACGTCGGCAGCGATGTCCACGTCCAGCGGAGCGCCGGTCTCGATGGTGGCGAGCAGTTTGCTGCATGTGTCCTTCGGCAGGTACTCGCGCATGGCGGATGCGTCGAAGACGTCAGCTGCATAGTTGTGGTCGGGTTCGATGGGGGCCGCGGGGGCGGGCTCGGTTCCGGCGAGCTCGGCGACCGCGTTGATGGCGTTGATCCTGTTCAGATTGCTCATACTGTCCAACTCCTTGGGTTGTTGAGGTTGTTTGCCGATGTAGAAGCATATCCCGTGCCAACTTTGATTCAGTTGAACGCAGAAACGTTGTTTTACAAAAAATGTTAATCCTTGTTTTGAATTTCACAATTTCTGTAAAAGAATCGCGCGTTTCCAACGTTGAAACAGGATTCTCCCGTGGCAAAAACCCGGACATATCATAATAATATACCCTGCTTTTACAGGATTTCCAGTCGCGCCCGCAGGCTTTTTCATCTTTCTTTTCACTATTTCGCAGTTGGAAACGGCTTTTCCTTTTTTTCGCGTTGTTCTGGCATGCAATATGCTTTTCATTTCGGTGTTTGCTATCCGTTTCCCGTCCGGCTTTCACCCCGATCAGGCAGAGGATCTTTGAGCAGGAATACCCCGTGCCGGAGCCTGGACAGGATTGCCCGCGGCCGTACGCCAGCCGTCCGGATCGCGGCGGAGACAGACGCGACGGTTCCGCTCTTTTCCGTGTTTTTGGGCGGGACCGTCTTTTTTTGCGTTTGTAACGCATTTCTTAACGTTCCGGCATCGGATAATGATGGATATCAAAGGATTATTTCGGACATGCGTTTGATTTTTCCATCCCGCATGATACGTTAAGCCTTGGAAAAAACATTCGAAACGATTCAGCCTTTCAACCCGATTTCCCCACACCGAAAGGAGCAAGCCCCATCATGATGATCCGCAGAAAGAAACAGCATGGAAACGCATGGATCCCACGGTCCGCCCGGATTCGCGCCGTCGTGGCGCTGACCGCCGCGCTCGCCGCAGGAACCGTGTTCGCCGACGACGCGTTCCAGTACAAGATTTCCGACGCCGGGCTTGAGATCAAAGCCGGAAACCTCACGAAAAACATCAAAGTCTACGGAGACAAAGGGCGGACGCTTCGCGTGACCGCGAACCTGAACGGCGTCTCCCACGCGAAGCACCCGAGCATCTCCGTCATCGCGAAGCCGGCGAAGGCAGGCTTCACGCTCAAACAGGATACGGACGCTTCCGCCACGTTCGCCTCGCCCGCCATCACGGTCACGGTCGAGAAGAGCACCGGCTCGCTTACGTTCAGCCGTCCCGACGGCAAAGTCATCCTCGCCGAGAAATCCGGCGTCCGCCCGGAGATCAAGGAGGTCACGATCTCGGACGCCCCGACGTACGAAGTCAAGCAGACATTCACGCTCAAGCCGGATGAAGCCGTCTACGGCCTCGGCCAGAGCATCCGCCCCTACCTGAACTACCGCGGAAAGGAAATCCTCATCGTCCAGGCGAACATCCCCGCATATACGAACGTGCTGACCTCGTCCAACGACTACGGCATCCTGTGGGATATCTGCTCGCAGTCCGTATTCAAGGACGACGCGAACGGCATGTCCATCTGGTCGGAAAGCGCACCCGCGGGCGTCGATTACTACCTTATGACCGGCGACGATCTCGACGGCGTCATCTCGGAATACCGCATGCTGACCGGCGATGCCCCGATGTTCCCGCGCCAGGCATTCGGATTCTTCATGAGCAAGGAACGCTACAGCAGCCAGAACGAGCTCATCGGCATCGTCGACACGTTCCGCAAGAACCACTATCCGCTCGACTTCATCGTGCAGGACTGGCAGTACTGGACCGACAGGAAAGGCAACTGGACCAGCATGACCTGGGACCCGGAACGCTACCCGGACCCGAAAGCCATGTGCGACACCATCCACAACGACTACCACGCCAAGATCCTGATCTCCATCTGGCCGACCGTCGGCGACGAATGCGAGCTGGGGCGCGAGCTTGACGCGAAAAATCTCCTCTTCAAGCCGCCGCACTGGATCCGCCAGGGCCGCGTGTACGACGCCTACAGCCAGGAGGGCCGCGACATCTACTTCAAGCACGTCAAGAAAGGCCTGCTCGACGTCGGCGTCGACGCCACCTGGATGGACGGCACCGAGGTCGAGACGCGTTCCGCCTGCCATGACCAGCGCAGCATGATCCGCGAGATCAAGGAAAACGGCGTCAACGCCATGGGCGACTTCACGCGTTACCTGAACTCCTACACGCTCATGACCACCATGGGCTGCTACGAGGGACAGCGCGCCACCTCGAACAAGCGCGTCTTCACGCTCACGCGCTCCGCCTGGGCGGGTCAGCAGCGCTACGCCGCCCTCTCCTGGTCCGGCGACACCACCGCCAGCTGGGGCCGCCTGAAAGAAGACATCGTCGGCGGCCTCTCCGCGTCCCTCTCCGGCCTGCCCTACTGGACGCAGGACACAGGCGGATTCTTCGCCAACGGCTTCCAGGGCGGCATCCGCAACGCCGAATACCAGGAGCTGCTCGCCCGCTGGAACCAGTTCGCGATCTTCAACCCGGTCTACCGCTGGCACGGCACCGGCCTCAGCAAGGAGCCCTGGCGCTTCAAGGACATCGCCCCCGAAATGTACGAGTCCTACCTCTCCGCCGCGCAGCTCCGCTACCGCCTGATGCCCTACATCTACAGCCTCGGCTGGATGACCACAAAGGACCATTACACCATGACCCGCCCGCTCGTGATGGACTTCCCGGATTCCCCCGGAGCCACGACGAATGAGGCCCAGTTCATGTTCGGTCCCGCCCTGCTCGTCCAGCCCGTCACGCGCTCCCTGCGCCATGTTTCGCGTCCGCGGCCCCCGGTCATCGACGCATCCGCGCTCACCACGCCCGACGGCGCGCCCGGCGTGAAGATCGACTACTTCAACGACGAACGCCTTCGCAATCACGTCAGCTCCGCCGTTGAAAAGGTCGTCGACCTCACTTGGCCCGGTCCGCCCCTCGTGAACTGGCCCGAAGGGCTCCGCAACGGCGACCATTTCTCCGCGCGCCTCACCGGGTTCATCACCGCGCCCGAGGACGGCAAGTACGAGATCGGCGTCTCCGGCGACGACGGATTCCGCCTCTGGCTCGACGACAAACTGGTCGTCGAGGACTGGGCAGCGGCGGATGCCCGCTACAAATCCACCGACATCGAGCTCAAAAAAGGCCAGAAGGTCGCGTTCCGCCTCGACTACTACCAGAACCTCTACACGCGTGAGCTCAAGCTCTGCTGGAGGACGCCCGGCGAACTCGCGAAGTACGCCTCCGAACACAGCGATTCCGATGTCGACGTCATGCTCCCCGACGGCGCGAAGTGGTACGACTTCTTCACGAACGAACTCGTCTCCGGCGGCGAGAAAGTAAGCCGTCCCTACCCCGTTGACCGCTTCCCGCTCTTCGTCCGTGCCGGCAGCATCATCCCGTTCAACGGCGCGGACACCGAGTACGCCACACAGAAGACCGCCGCCCCGATGGAAATCCGCGTCTACCCCGGCGCCGACGCTTCGTTCACGCTCTACGAGGACGACAACGAGACCTACGACTACGAGAAAGGCGCGTACAGCGAGATCAAGTTCGACTGGGACGACGCCGCATCCACGCTCGCGATCCGCCCCCGCAAAGGCGAATTCCCCGGTATGGAGCAGACCCGATCCTTCCGCGTGACCGTCGTGCGCGACGGTAAGTTATCCGAGGGAAAAATCGTCCCTTACGACGGGAAAGAGGCATCTGTGAAATTCTAACAGATAACAACATGCCACGGCGCGATTTTTCACACGCAACATGACAAATCGCGCCACGGACATGTTCCCGGATCATTTTCCCGCCTCAAAACCTGTTTGAACAAATAACATATATCTTTGAACAAATTCTGCATACTAATATCCCGCTTCCGGTTTATATTATTTGCAATAATTTAATTTCGGTTTTATACGATCCGCACCTTCAACAAAACAGAAAGGTTTTCCCATGAAACACACTTTCGCGATCCTGGCTCTCGCAGCCGTCTGCTGCTGTTCCGGCGCGTTCGCCGCAGCCGCCGACAACGATGCGCAGGCCCCCCTCAACCCGGTCATCTGGGCTGACGTCCCGGACGTCTCCGTCCTCCGCGTCGGCGACACCTACTACATGACCAGCACCACCATGCACATGAATCCGGGCGTGCCCGTGATGATGTCCAAGGACCTGGTGAACTGGGAAATCGTCAGCTACTGCTATGACGACCTCCTGGACGACGACCTGCCCCAGAACGTGAAGGACCGCCTCACGCTCTCCAACGGCCAGAACGAATACGGCAACGGCACGTGGGCGAGCTGCATCCGCTACAAGGACGGCACGTTCTACGTCTCCTCGTTCTCCCAGCCCACGAACAGGACTTACATCTGGACCAGCAAGGACCCGACGAAGGGCGACTGGAAGCGCATCTCCACGCTCCAGCGGTTCCACGACCACTCCCTCGTGCTTGACAAGGACGGCCGCAACTACATCATCTGGGACGGCGGCGACCGCAAGATTGTCGAGCTGACCTCCGACCTCTCCGCAATCAAGAAGGGCGGCCTCGGGGCCGACGAAAACGGACGCGTCCTGAACAAGGTCCTCGTCTCCCGAGCCGACACGGCCCGCGACGCCGGAAACACCGGCAGCCTGCTCGAAGGCTCCCAGATGCACATCATCGACGGCAAGTACTACCTGATCAACATCGGCTGGCCGAACGTCCGCAGCGTCTACTGCGCCCGCGCCGACAAGATCGAGGGCCCCTATGAATCCAAGCTTCTCTTCTCGTGCGAAGGCATCGCCCAGGGCGGCCTCGTCGACACCCCCGACGGAAAATGGTATGCCCTCCTCTTCGGCGACCGCGGCGGCGTCGGACGCATCCCGTTCCTCGTCCCTGTGACCTGGAAAGACGGCTGGCCGATGATCGGCACAGACGGCGACGGCAAGACCCTGCCCCCGCTCCAGATCAACGTGAAACACCCCGCCATCCCGAAAGTCGTCGCCGACGATGAATTCGAGCGCAAGGCGGGCGACCGCGATCTCCCGCTCGTCTGGCAGTGGAACCACATCCCGGACAACTCCCTCTGGAGCCTCACGGAGCGTCCCGGCTGGATCCGATTCAAGACCGGCAGCGTGGTCAACTCCCTCGAAAAGGCGAAAAACACCCTTTCCCAGCGCACGTTCGGCCCGACCTCCACGGCTGAGATCAAGATCGACACCAAGAACATGAAAGACGGCGACTATGCCGGGCTTTCCTCCTTCCAGGCGCAGTGGGGCTTCGTCGGCGTCAAGATGGCCGACGGCAAGAAGACCATCGTGATGTGCACCCCCGGCGGTGGCGGCGGTCGCGGCGGTCGTCCCGGCGGCGGCTTCGGCGGCGGCCAGGGCGGACAGCGTCCTGCCGGTGCTCAGGGCGGACAGGGCGGACAGCGTCCGCAGGGCGGCTTCGGCGGCGGCCAGGGCGGACAGCGTCCGCAGGGCGGTTTCGGCGGCGGCCAGGGCGGTCAGCGTCCGCAGGGCGGACAGCGTCCGCAGGGTGCCAATCTTGCTCCCGCTCCTGCCGGTTTCGGCGGCGGGGCTCCTGCCGGTGCTCCCGGCATGGGCGGCTTCGGCGGCGGCTTCGGCGGCGGCTTCGGTGGTCAGGGCGGCGCTCCGGCCATGGGTATGGGCATGGGCGGCTTCGGCGGCGGCCCCGGCGTTGGCGGACAGCCCCCGCAGGGCCAGCAGCCCCAGCAGCCGGCGGCAATGACCGAAGTGGAATCCGTTCCGCTTGACGGCGACATCGCCTATCTCCGTGTGGAAGTCGATGTGGCGCCGGTCAACGCGCCCGCCTCGGACGAATACAAGCTCAACGTCCAGAGAAAGGACCAGTCCTACTTCTACTACAGCAAGGACGGCAAGACCTGGACGCGCATCGGCAGCGCCATCCGCATGCCCTACTCCATGCCCCACTTCATGGGCTATCGCTTCGGCATCTTCAACTTCGCCACGAAGGAAGCCGGCGGCTATGTCGACGTCGACTATTTCCGCCTCGGCACCGAACTCTCCCCCGAGAGCAAATGATCCGAAGCTGAGCGAATCAGTCTTGTGACTTTGGCCGGGCTCCGTTTTCCGCGGGGCCCGGTCTTTTTGTCGCGTCAAAAGACCTTATTCAGCTTGTTTTATCGTTTGACATATGCGGTCTATCTGCCCAATACAACCCCGCGTCTGCACATTTTTCAAGCAAAAGTGTGCAGAAAGACAGAATTATTGTGCAGAATCGAACGGCAGTCCGGCCTTATCAATAGTCTTTATTTCCGCTCATTTCTCCTCATTTCAGTAAAAATGCCTGCGCGGGGTTGATTGTTGCGGAATCACGATGTATATTAATCCCGGACTTAAACAAACGAAACACCCCCTGGAGGCATACTATGCAGGAAGTCCTCAGAAAACGCATTGAAGCCGCCGGACAGGCGCATCTGCTCGCACACTACGACGCCGCGGACGCCGCCGCGCAGGCAAAACTTGAAGCGCAGTTCAGCGCGATCGACTGGGAAGCGCTCCCCGGCCTCATCGCCGGATACGTCCTCAAACGCCCGGAGACCGCCATCCCCGCCGACCTCGCGCCGGCCCCGTTCTTCCCCTACCCCGCGAAGACCGCAGAACAGGAAAAGCTGTACGCGGAAGCCATCGCGAAAGGCGTGGAAGTCCTCCGCGCCGGCAAGGTCGCCGCGCTCACGGTCGCGGGCGGACAGGGCACGCGTCTCGGATTCGATGGTCCGAAGGGCACCTATCCGATCACGCCCGTGCTGCATAAGACGCTCTTCCAGTATTTCGCCGAATCCATCTGCCGCCTCTCGGAAAAGTACGGCGCGCCGCTGACCTGGTACATCATGTGCAGCGAGCTGAACGCCGCCCCCACGAAAGAGTTCTTCGAGAAGAACAACTTCTTCGGGCTCGCCGACGGCCAGGTCCGGTTCTTCGTCCAGGGTACCATGCCCGCCATCGGGCTTGACGGCAAGCTCATCATCGGCGCGAAAGACTCCCTCGCGCTCTCCCCGAACGGGCACGGCGGCACGCTCCTCGCGCTCCGCGCGTCCGGCTGCCTCGACCGCATGGCGGCGGACGGCGTGGAGTATCTCTCGTATTTCCAGGTGGACAATCCGCTGGTCCCGATCGCCGACCCGCTCTTCATCGGACTGCACATCCTTGAAAACTCTCAAATCAGCAGCCGCATGCTGCCGAAGACCTGCCCGACCGAAAAGCTCGGCAACTTCTGCGTCTCCGGCGGCCGCCTGCACGTAATCGAATACAGCGATATGCCGCTGGAGCTCGCCGAACGCCTCAACCCTGACGGCACGCTGGCGTTCCTCTCCGGCAGCCCCGCCATCCACATCATCAGCCGCACGTTCATCGAATCGCTCACGCAGGACGGCACGCTGAAGCTCCCGTGGCACCGGGCGGACAAGAAAGTCCCGTACCTGGCCGCCGACGGCACGACCGTGAAGCCGGACGCCGTGAACGCGGTCAAGCTCGAATCGTTCATCTTCGACGCGCTTCCGCTGGCAGGGCGCGCCATCGTGGTGGAGGGCTCCCGCAAGGAGATGTTCGGCCCGACCAAGAACGCCACGGGCGTCGACTCCGCCGAATCCTGCCGCGCCATGCTCGTGGAACGCGACGCGCGCCGCCTCGGGCTCGCCGGGATCCAGGTCCCGCGCGATGCAAACGGCATCCCCTCAGCGCTCGTCGAGATCTCGCCCCGCTCCGTCGTCGACGACGCCGACGCAGTGGAATATTTCAAAGCGAACCCCGTGGCGGAACCCGTTCTGCCCGGCCAGGCCAGAGCATTCGGAAAATGATCAGGATCATCACACTCAGCGAAGACGACATCCTGTTCGACGCGAAGGCCGCCGGCGCGGCGCTGGACAAGGCGGTCCGCCGCTATTATCCGCTGCGCTTCACAGGGGTCTGCCCCATCGGACGCGAGATCCTGTTCGTCTTCAACGAATGCCCAGCGGGCGAGGACGACGGGGACGCGCATTTCGTCTTCTCCAAGCTCCCGTCCCGCGATTTCAACGAGGTCTCCGCCGTGTTCCTGAGCCGGTACGCGGGCGGCTTCGACACGCTCGGCACGTTCAGCATCGGCGACGACCTCTGGGGCCTCTTCAAACGCGTTGACGCCGATGCCTGAATCCGGCTCAGCGTCTCCTGTCCGGCAGTCCGCCCGGAAACGCTCCTGGCGCAAACGCCTCGGCGCGGCGGGAGAACGCGATGCCGCACGGCTGCTCGCGCAGAAAGGATACACGGTCCTGCTGCGCGATTGCCGCACGCCGTACGGCGAACTTGACCTGGTCTGCCTCGACGGCGCTGTTTTCGTGTTCGTCGAAGTCAAGACACGCTACTGCCATTACCGCCAGTTCGGCAGGCGGCCCGAACCGTGGCGCGAACTCTCCGACGCGCAGAAACGCCGCAATTTCCGCGCCGCGATCTCATTTCTGCACGACCTCGGCGACGCCGCCGCCAACCGCCGCTACCGGTTCGACCTCGTCGAAGTCCTCCGCGGCCCGTTCGGTCCGCTTGCGATCCGCCATCACGTGAACTTCATGGGGCGGCCATCGTTCTCGAAAAACGGCATTCCCGGGCGCGTCTTCCGCCGCAGAAGCAATTCCGCCACGCAGTCCATGTCCTTCCCGGTCGAATGACCGCCGGGCGGCATCGGACGCGTTTTCCGTCCGGCTCCGGGAACCGCCATTTTCAGCTATCTGAAATATATTTGCCGTTGCTTCCGCCGCGTTTTGCCTGAAAAGACACGGAACTTTCCTTGTCTTCCGGTTGAAAAAAACAAAAAACATGGTACAGTAAATAGAGATACGCGCCGCACACGGGCACTGAAACGGCGCAACATTTTGCATTTTTTCAGGAGTTTTGTTTCTTTTCATGGCATCGGATCGTCTCGCTTTCATCATCGGCGCATCGCGCGGCATCGGTTACGAGACCGCGCTGCGTCTGGCTCAGGACGGCTTCGACGTCGCGGCATCATGCCGCGGCGACACGTCGCGCCTGGGTGCCCTGCGTGCCGAAATCGAGGCCATGGGACGTTCGTTCCTGCCCGTTTCCCTCGACGTGACCGACCGCGCGGGATCCATCCGCACCGTCACGGATCTTTTCGCGGACAACCCGCCCTTTGCGGTCGTCTACAACGCGGGCATCTCCCGCGACGACATCTTCGCGTGGATGACCGCGGGGGAATGGGACGACGTGATCCGGACCGGCCTCGACGGCTTCTACAACTGCGTCCAGCCGCTGATCCAGCCCATGATCTCCGCCAAAAAAGGCCGCATCATCGTCATCAGCAGCGCGTCCGGCCAGGTCGGACGGCCCGGCCAGGTCAATTATTCCGCCGCAAAAGCCGGGCTCATCGGCGCGGTGAAGGCACTTGCCGGGGAACTCGGGCGCCGGAACATCCTGGTGAACGCGGTCGCGCCCGGCATCATCGACACGGAAATGACGCGCGATCTGGACATGGCGAAGCTCCTGCCGCTTATTCCCCTCGGACGAAAAGGCACGCCGGAGGAAGTCGCCGCCGTCGTTTCGTTCCTCGCGGGACCGTATTCCGGCTACGTCACCGGACAGGTGATCGGCGTCAACGGAGGCCTCGTATGCTGAAAACATCTGCAACAGCCGGGAGGTCCGCGCCATGTTCGGACTGAAACGCGTCGTCATAACGGGCTGCGGCATCTACAGCGCGCTCGGGCTCACCCCCGGCGAGCTTTTCGAAAGCCTCGCCGCGGGAAAAAGCGCAGTCGTACGGAGCGGCAAAGACGAAAACTTCCTGCCCACTGCCCCCGCTCCGCGCGAACCGGAACGTTTCCGCTCACTCCCGCGCACGCTCCGCCGCGCCATGGCACCGTCGGCATGTTTCACGGCGATGGCAGGTCTTGCCGCGTTGCAGGATTCCGGCCTCACGCAGGATGAACTGGCCGAACTGAACGCCGGGTGCGCAGTCGGCTCCACCATGGGGTCTGTCAGCGCCCTGCGCGACGGATATTCGCTGGTCATATCGGGTCAAAGCGACCGTCTCTCCCCGATGCACTTCTTCAAAAGCGCCTCCCACACGACGGCGTTCAACCTCGCACGCACGCTCGGGCTCTCCGGAGCCATCTATTCGCCGTGTTCCGCATGCGCTTCCGGGCTCCAGGCGATCGGGCTCGGCGCGACGCTGATCGCCGCCGGGCAGGCGCCGGTCATGTTCTGCGGCGGCGCGGACGAAACGGGGTCCGAGGTATCCGGCTCGTTCGCGCTGATGTACGCGCACGCTCCTGCGGAGGGCGACCCGGCGGAAAATCCGCAGCCCTTCTCGGCGCACCGCAAGGGGCTCGTCTGCGGCGAAGGCGCTGCCGTCCTCTGCCTGGAGGAATATTCTCACGCGGTCCGGCGCGGCGCGAAGATCTACGGCGAGGTCATCGGCTACGCGTCCAACAGCGGCGGCAACGGTCTCAGCCAGTCCGACGCGCCCGCCATCGCCCGGTGCATGACGGACACCTGCGCCTCCGCGGGGATCAGCCCGTCCGACATCGACTACGTCAGCGCGCACGCCACGTCCACCATTCAGGGCGACGCCGCTGAAGCCGAGGCCATCCGCGAAGTTTTCGGCACGAACGTCCCGGTTTCCAGCCTGAAAGGCCACCTCGGGCACACGCTCGGGGCGTCCGGCCCGCTGGAAATGGCAGCAGTATTCGAGATGGCGCGGCACGGGCTGCTGATCCCGACCCGGAATCTCGTCGACATCGACCCGGCATGCGCCGGCATCGACCATGTGACGGCTCCGCGCGAAAAGCAAATCCGCTCTTTCTTCAAGAACTCCTTTGCATTCGGGGGCATCAACGCGTCCCTGATCTGCAGAATCAACGCATAACAATCTTTCCGGAGAATCCCCAATATGAACCTGACACGCGACGAAATCATCGAGGCGGTGAACAGCGCACTCGTCAACGAGATGGAACTGGACCCCGCCGACCTCGCCCCCGAAAAAACGTTCTTCGACGACCTCGGGCTCGACAGCCTCGACATGGTCGACCTCATGATCGGACTCCAGCGCAAGTTCGGCGTCTCGCTCCGTGAAAACGAGGAGATCAAGACCGTCCGCACGCTCAAAGACGTCTACGACTTCTTCGAGAAGAACCAGGCGATGCTCACGGCGCAGGCCGAAGCCGCAAAAAAAGCCGCGGAGGCCGCCCGACAGGAACCCCCGCCCGCGACTCCCGAGAACTGAACCGCAAACACGGACAAAACCGAACCGCAATACCTCAAACCAGCCGGAGCTCACACGGTGTTTTCCCTGATCGTCTACACGCACATGGTCCTTGGCATCATGCTCTACTGCATTCTTGCCTCGCCGTTCTTTCTGTTCGCGGGGATATTCTGTCTCCTCACGGGAAGGCCGTTCAGCGTGGCGGTCCTGAAATTCATCCGCACGTTCGGACGCTTCATGATCCGCACGTGGTACAGCGTCTACGTCCCGGTCCGGCTCGACGACTTTTCCGGCGGTGCGAACCACGGCATCTTCGTGGTGAACCACCGTTCCTCCTCCGATCCTTTCCTCGTTTCGATCATCCCCGCCGCCGGGGCCGCAATGGCCGCCGCCAAGGGCTGGGCGCTCCACATGCCGTTCTTCGGCGTCTTCGCCAGGATGGGAGGGTTCATCGACGTGAACAACCTGACCTACGAGCAGATCGTGGAGCAGACCCGGCGGGCGCTGAGCAATTCCGGCACCATTTACGTCTTCCCGGAGGGCACGCGGTCCGGCTCCCGCACCATGGCGCAGTTCCACAGCGCGTTCTTCCGCGCCGCAAAAGAGCTGAACGCGCCGCTGATCCCGGTCGCCATCGCCGGCAACGAGAACAGCCCGGACAGGTCGTTCCGCATGAAGCCCAGCCGCGTGATCATGCGCGTCCTGAAGCCCATTCCGCAGGACCGCATCGAGTCCGAACCGCATTTCCGCATCCAGCGGGAAGTCCACCGCATCCTCGAGGAGGAGACCGCCGCGCTCGACCGGGAGATCGACGCCTGGAAACTCGAACGCCGCTATCCGTTCTGCCTCACTTCCGCAAAATCAGCATAAACATTCACATACCGATTCAAAAGGAATTCACTTACCATGACCGAATCCGAAACACCGAAAACTAACAATAAGCCGCCTCTGGATCACGCAGCCCTGCGGGAGAAACTGCCCTACCCCGCCGCCGGACTTCTTCCGCACGGCGAGCCTTTCGCGCTCATCGACACGATCGTCGAGGAGTGGGACATGGGCGGCAAGACGTCCTCAGTCGTGCATCCCGACCATCCGCTTGCCGCCGCAGACGGCTCCACAGGCGCGGAAACGTTCATCGAATACGCCGCGCAGACCGCCGCCGTGCTCGACGCCTACCAGCGCCAGGACAAGTCGTTCGGCGGGCTCCTCGTCGAAGTGGTCGACTCCGAGTATTCCGCGATCCCGCACGTCGGCGACACGGTGGACGTCGTGATCAACGTCCAGTACGACCTCGGCAAATGGCGCGGCATCGGGTATGAGGCGTCCGTCAACGGCAAGCCCGCCGCGAAAGGCACGCTCAAACTTTTCCTGACCAACTACGAAGAGAAATGACGTTCAAGCCGGCGCTCCGCATCCTGACGGCTGCCCTCGCCGTCTGCGCGTTTTCCGTCTTCGCGGCGGAGAACGAGGGCCCCGCACGGTCCGTGGCGGAAACGGAGAAGCAGCCGGCATCCGGCACGGCGGAGCTTCTGGCGAACATCGCGAACTTCCGAACGCTCCGCACGAAATTCGTCCAGACGAAACATCTCAAGGCGTTCAAGAAGCCCATGGTCCTGAACGGGGAACTCTGCCTTGACCGCCCCGGCAAACGGTTCGCCTGGCACGTCGAAAAGCCGCTCGAATACTCCTGCATCATCGCAGACGGCAAGCTCACGCAGTGGGACGCCGATTCCGGCAAGACCGTTTCCGTGCCGTTCTCCAAATACCCAATGCTCGAAATGCTCTCCGACGCCATGACGGCGTTCGCGTCCGGCGACGTGAAGGCGCTGGAAAAGGATTTCGAAGCCGCGCCCGGGCAGGACGGCACGATCGTGCTGAAACCGCGTTCCGAACGCTTCGCCGCCTCGCTCATCACCGAAGTCGAACTCACGCTCGACGACGCGAAAAAGCAGATCGTCAAAGTCCGCGCCTCCGAGAAAAACGGCGACGTCACCGAGCTGGTTTACTCCGATTCCGTCTTCGATTCCGACATCCCCGACGAACTCTGGCGGGCGAAACGGAAATGAGATCCATCCTGCGGCGCATCATCCTCTTCGGGCTCCGGCATCCCGTTCAGGCGGCGCTCCTGTCGCTCCTGCTCCTCGCCCTCGCCGCGCTCCCTCTCCTCGCCGCCTCGTTCAGTGCGGACATCACGCGCATGCTCCCCGAGGGCAGCCGCTCCGAACAGGTCTGCGGCGTCCTCCTGAACTCCGGCATCTTCAACCAGTCGGCTGTCCTGTTCACTGCGGACAAAGAGGAACAGCTCGCCGACGCCTCTTCTGAAATCGACGCCATCGCCTCGGAAACCGCCGCGGTCCCGGGCGTCACGCGCGTGGACAACAGATTTCTGCCGGACGACATCGCCGCGGTCATGGGCTCTCTTCCCGAATGGATCCCCCAGTTCCAGCCTTATTCCCCGCTCGACCCCGCGGAGGTCGCCGCAGCGGTCAAACGCAAGATCCTGCTCGGCGGATTCGCCTCGCTCGTGCTCGCCGATCCGACAGGGTTCGCCGCTTCGAAACTCGCCGCACTAGATCAGTTCCGCTCCGCCGCCTCGTTTCATCTGAAAGACGGCGAAACGGCGATCGTTTCCCCCGACGGGCTTCATCGGCTTCTTCTGCTCGAAACGGACGTTTCCGCCGCGGACACAGTCGGCGGACGGCGGCTCATGGACGACCTCGAAAACGTCCTCGCAAAACACCCGATGCCCGGCATCCGCGCCGATCTCCTGCTCGCCCATGCGCATTCCATCGAAAACGAACGCGTCATCAAGTCGGACGTGAAGCTCGCGTGCATCCTCTCGATCCTCCTCTTCCTGCCCGCGATTCTCCTGTTGTTCCGGCGCGACCTGCGCGCGCTGGCGATCCCGTTCTTCCCCGCTGCCGTCTCGCTTGCCGCCGTCGGCATCCTCGCGATCCCCGGCGAACCGGTCCTGCTCTTCGTGACGGCGACCGGCGGACTCGTGATCGGGCTGGCGGTCGACTACGGCGTCCACGTCTACATGACCATGCAGACGCCCTGCCCCGTGCGGCGACTGATCCGCATTGCGCCGTCCCTCATGACGGGCGCGGCGACCTCGGCGGCAGTGTTCCTGCTGCTCGCCCTCACGCCGATCCCGGGCGTAAGGCAGTTCGGCGTCTTCATCGGAATCAGCCTGCTCGCCAGCCTCCTGCTCACGCTTCTGCTCTTCCCCGCCATCCTCGTCCGCACGAAAGCGCCCCTGCCGAAACCTCGCCCGCCGAAACGCCTCCCGCCAGCCGCTGCATTCTGGATCTGCTTCGGTCTGATGGCGCTGTTCGCCGTACTCGCCGCCCTGCGGCTTAATGTCCGCACCGATCTCCGCCAGTTCGACGCCGCCCAGGAGAAGCTCAGCGCCACGGCGGACGCGGTGGAACACCTCTTTCTCGACGGTCCGTCGCAGGGGGTCCTCGCCGTGCACGGCGCGAACGCGAACGCAGTGCTGCTGTGCGCCGACCGGATCTGCGACCATCTTCTCGAATTGGATCCCGGGCTTGAGGGCAGGATGTTCTCCCCGTCTTTCCTGATTCCGGCGAAAAGTGACCGGGAGATCAATCTCTCATCCTGGCGTGAATCGTTCGACTATGACGCCTTTGCGGAATCGCTCCGCGCCGCCGCGGAAGAAGAGGACTTCGAGCCCGACGCGTTCGATCCGTTCCTCGCCTCGCTCAAACGCGGCCTCGAATCGCCCGCCCTCGACGATGATCCCGAAGTCTTCGCGCCCGTCCTGAACCGCATCCTGCGCCCCGCTGCAAACGGCGACGGCTGGTATGCGGCGATCTTCCTGCCGGAATCCGCTCTGACCAAACTTCTCCCGTACGGGTTCTTCGATGCTGTCCCCATATCCCGCGCGTCGGTCCCCGATCTGATCGTGTCCGACATGAAATCCGCCGCAGCCCTGCCCGTGATCCTCGCGGTCCTCTCGGTCTTCGTGATCGCGTTCCTCTTCTTCCGCAACGTCCGGGACAGCCTGTGCGCGATGATCCCGGTGGCGATGGCGCTCCTGACCGTCTGCGGGCTGTACGCGCTCCTCGGCAAGCCACTGAACCTCGCCGCCGAAATATCGCTGGTCCTGCTCTCCGGCCTCGCCATCGACTACGGCGTCTTCGTGATCGGCGCGGAACGCTCCGCAAACCCGTACGTCTTCCGCGCGATCTCCGTCTCCGCGCTCACGACCGCGGCGGGCGGGCTCACCATCGCCTTCGCCGGGCACCCGCTTCTGCACGAAGCCGGACGCGCCCTGATCCCCGGCGTCCTCGCCGCCTGGGGCACGGCAGCACTGCTTCTGCCGTCCATCCGCGCCGGACTCGCCCCGAAAAAAGGACCGACGATGAAGACCGCCGTTTTCGCCGTTCTGCTCCTGCCGCTCCTTTTCGCCGCCGTCTCCTGCGATTCCCTGCCCTACGAATACGAACCGATCCCCCCGCTTGAGGAAACGGACTGGCCGCTTTACCGCGATGCCGTCCAGCCGCCCGCCGAGCCCATGAAATCTTTCGCGTTCCAGGGGCGCGTCACGTTCGAATACAAGTTCTTCTCCCAGGCCACCCTCTGTGCCGTCTCGTTCGACGAGGCTTCCGGCGAACTCCGCGTCGCAGCGTTTTCCCCGTCAGGCGGCAAGCTGTTCGAGCTGGCGGGAACGGAGGACGCCCTCGCGGAATACTGGTTCATGCCCGTCGACTTCCTGACGGACCACGAAGAGGAGGCCGCAGGATACATCCTTGACGATTTCTTCCACATTTTCGGCGGCCTTGATCCATATCGCGGCGCGAAATCCGGCGCGGAGGAAACCGTGAAAAAAGGGGAAAAGATCATCCGCCGGGAACGGTCCGGAAACGGCGACGAAGAGCTGGTCAGCGAGTTTTGGGGACATAAATTACACGTAATGGAAAAATATTACTTTAAAAACGAAAGTATCGACTGGCAATCCCGCTATTTCCGGTATATCGTAAAAGATACGGTTATTTTTCCCGAAATCATCGTATACGATAATAAAAAACACGGATACCGCCTTATCCTGTCGGTATCGGATCTTTTTGAGGACAGCGAATCATGACCATCTGGGATGAAATCGACACCATCTACGATCAGGCCGCAGACAACGGCGACGGCACCTGCACGTTTTCCGTTCCCGGCTCCTTTTCCGGCTATCGCGGACATTTTCCCGGCAACCCGATTCTGCCCGGCATTGTCCAGCTTTCCTTCATCCGGCGCCTTGCGGAACGCCGTCTCGGCATCCCGCTCCGCCTCGCCGGAGTCCGCCGCATCAAGTATCTCCGCCTGATCACGCCGGACCTGCCGGTCACGCTGAAGCTTGCTCTGGCGAAAACCGAGCCGGATGACGGCACGTGGACCGCGGACGCATCGTTCCTGAACGGCGAAGGCGGGCGCGTCTCCGCTGCGAAACTGTTTTTTGCGTCCAAAGAAAGCGCATCATGAGACAACCTGAGTTCAAGCACTATTTTGAACGGTTGCCCGGCGATCCGCCCCCGATCGAAGTAAGCGTCACGCGCCGCCTTCAGTTCAGCGAGTCCGACCCGCTGAAGATCGCATGGCACGGCAACTACGCGAAGTTCTTCGAGTCGGCATACACCGAACTCTCGTACAGCTGCGGTTTCGACAACGCGCGGCTTGAGGAGGAGCACGTTTCCGCGCTCTTCTACCACGACGAATACGACTACCGCATCCCGCTCCGCTGCGAGGCGCTCTTCCATACGACCGCGTCGCTGGTCTGGACCGAATCCCCCCGCATCAACATCGAGTACGCCGTCCGGCTGGAAGACGGCCGCGTCGCCGCCACAGGCTGCACCACGCAGGTCTTCATCGACGCCCGCGACTTCTCGCCGCTCTGGCACATCCCGCGCTTCTGGGAAGAATTCCTGGACCGCTGGAAGAGGGGAGAGTACCATCATGAATGACCGCACCCCCGTGATCGTCGACTGCGACCTGTACACGGCGTTCGGGCCCGGCGTGGAGGCCTGCTGGAACGGACTCCTGAACAACCAGGCCGTTTTCTCCGACTGCTCCCGGTTCCAGAACGAGAAGTTCTCCACCTCGCTGGCTGCTCTGGCACCCGGCTCGGACGTGAACGGCACGCCCGAGATCCCCGGATTCTTTCTGGATTACCTCGCGCCGACCGCGAAGAAGATGCCGCGCGACGCCGAACTCTTCCTCGCCAGCACCGTCGGCGAGATCGAATACATCGACAATCCCGAACGCCGCTGCACATGCGACATGCTGCTGGAACGCGCCCTGAAAGTCTGCGACAAGGAACGCGGACGCATCGTTTCCGCCGCCTGCGCCTCCTCGAACTCGGCGTTCGTCTCGCTCTTCCACCACATCCGCGGCGGAAGGCTGGACTCCGCTGTCGTGATCGGCACGGACTACGTCAGCGAGTTCATCTTCTCCGGGTTCGCCACGCTTCGCGCCCTCGCCCGCACCATCGCGCGCCCCTATGACCGCAACCGCGACGGACTGCTGCTCGGCGACGCCGCCTCCATCGTGAACATCTGCTCCGCGAAGAAAGCCGCCGAACTCGGCTTGAAGCCGCGCGCCGTCCTGGCGTCCGGCGGCATGAGCTGCGATGCGGTCCACATCACCGCCCCCATGCCGCACGGCGAGGCGCTTTCCGAAGCCATCGTCCACGCGCTCGACGAAGCCGGCCTTACGCCGGATGACATCGGTGCCGTCATCGGGCACGGCACCGGCACGCGCTACAACGACGACATGGAGATCCAGGCGATCCACCGTGTCTTCGGAGAACGCTCCGTCCCGATGCTCTCCGTAAAAGGCGCATGCGGACACACGCTCGCCGGGGCCGGGCTCGTGGAGGCCGTGGTCGGCGTCCGCATGCTCGAGACCGGGCTGATCCCGCCCCAGACGTCCCTGCTCACGCCCGAGCCGGAAGCCGCCCGCTACGTCTCCTCCGAAATCCGCAAACTCGAACGTCCGCGCGTCCTGTGCATGAACTCCGGGTTCGGAGGACTGAACGCCGTCATCATCCTGGAGGCCGCATCATGAACCGCACCTATCCCTGGCACATCATCGGCGGCGTCACGGTCGACGGACTCGCGTTCCGCACCTGGCGGCGCGGCCTCGAATACGTCTGCGCGGACACGCAGGACGCCAAGGCGCAAGTCTCCGCCGTCCAGGACGATTTTCCGCACGTCTACGGCCTCGACAATTTCCGGCGCGGCGACGCGAAAGTCCGCACCTACATACTCGCCGCCGTCCTCGCGCACCGCGACGCATCCGTCGACTCCCTCCGCGAAACGGCCATCATCGACTTCGGGCGGCAGGGCTGCCACGAACAGAACCTGGAATATTTCAACGACTACCGCGAGCACGGACGCCACCTCGGCCGCGGGCATCTTTTCGTCGGGACGCTCCCGACCACGCCCCCGTGCGAGGCCGCCATCTCCCTCAAGCTCACCGGCCCGTGCATCTACATGGATGCCCTCGACCGGTTCCCCGTCCTCTGGGACGAAGTCTCCAACTTCTTCGAGATGCCGTGGATACGGCGCGCCATGATCTGCCGCTTCGAATCCGGCAAGCTGACCGTCCTGCTGGCGGAACCCGGCGGCACGACCGAAATCCCGGACGGGACCGGTCCGGAAAACCTCGCCCGGCTCATTTTCAGCGCGGAATGACCGCGGGGGGCTGAACTCATGCGCTGCTGCTGCGTGATCCCCGTCTTCAACCATGCGTCCACGGTGCACGCCGTGATCGAGCGGACGCGCGCAGTCATGCCCGACGTCCTCGTGGTCGACGACGGATCGGAAGACATCAACCTGGCCGAGCATTATGCCGGGACCGGGATCGAAGTCATCCGCCACCCCCGCAACATGGGCAAAGGTGCCGCGCTCCTCACTGCCATCCGCACGCTCGCGCCGCGCGGCTACGACTACATGATCACGCTCGACGCTGACGCCCAGCACGACCCGGAGGACATCCCGCGGTTCCTGCCCCTGCTCGAACGCAACGACTGGACGCTTGTGGCAGGGGTCCGCGACTTCTCCGTGCCGAACGTCCCGGGGCGCAGCAAGTTCGGGCGCGCGTTCTCCAACTTCTGGTTCTTCGTCGAAACCGGCAGGAAGATATCCGACTCCCAGAGCGGATTCCGCGCCTACCCGCTTCAATACGTCTCCAAAATCAAATGCTCCTCGCTCCACTACACGTTTGAGACGGAGCTCCTGACCCGCTGCATGTGGGCGGGGCTCGAGCTCGCCGAAGTCCCCATTTCCACGCACTACGACCCGCCCGGCGAACGCATCTCGCATTTCCAGCCGTTCCGCGACAACTGGCGCATGACCTGGCTCCACACCCGCCTCGTGCTCCGCCGCCTCATCCCGTTCGGCGTCAAAAAGCTGCGGGAACAGCCCCGCGAAATTCCCCGCCTGTGGAAGCCGGGAGAGCTCTGGGCGTGGCTCGTGAAGGAAAACACATCCTCGTTCGGGCTGGCGTTCTCGGCATTCGTCGGCGCGCTCCTCGCCGTGTATCCGACGTACGGGTTCTGCACGATCCTGATTCTCTATGCCGCGACCCGACTTCACCTCAACAAAGCCATGGCGGTCATGGCGCAGAATCCGTTCATGCCGCCTTTCTGCCCGGTCATCTGCATCGAGCTGGGGCATTTCATGCGGCATGGCAGGTTCCTGCTGTGGGAGGACCTGAATTTCCAGAGCACGGTCCGGGAGATCCACCTGCGCTGGTTCGAGTGGCTTCTCGGCAGCATCGTCCTCGCGCCAGTCTTCGCCGCGATCCTAGCCGTGATCGTCTATTTCTCCGCCGAACTCTGCCGGGCCATCGCCCGCAGGAGGAGCGCCCGGACATGAACGGCAAAGGCTCCTCGAAATCGGCTGAAAACCTGAGCGACAGCCGGCAGAACAGGCTCGGAAGCGCGATCCTGCGCGGCATCCTGGCCGTTTTCGGTCCCGCCGCCGCCTGCTTCCTCGTCAAGTTCATCGCCCTCACCTACGCGCTAACGGACAAACAGGCCGCGGAACGCGCCCTGCCCTACCTGAAACACCGTTTCCCGGACGCCCGCGGGCTGAGCTTGAAACGCCATGTCTGGCGGCTCTTCACCGCGCAGGGCGAAGCGCTCATCATGGCGCTGGCGCTGGCGAACGGACAGGCGAAAGTCCGCGAAAGCAATCCCGAAGCTTTCGCGCCCGTCCGCGACACGCCGGGCGGCCTCGTCTTCCTCTGCTCTCATTTCGGGGCATGGCAGGCGGCAATGCACTGCGTGAACGCAGGCGACCGCAAAGCCGCGTTCGTCGCGAAGCCGGACCGGAACGCCGACATCGACAAGAGCCGGGCGTTCAACGGACGGGAGACCGCCCCCCTGAACATCATCGACATCGCGGGCGCGTTCGGCGGGCTTCTGGAGGCGTTCGAACTGCTCGAATCGGGCGGCGCGGTCGGGCTCATGGGCGACAGGTGCCTCGAGAACGATTCCGTGCCGGCAAAGTTCTTCGGCGAAACGGCGCATTTCCCCGCGGCGGCGTTCTTCCTGGCCGCGAAAGCCGGCGTCCCCGTCGTGCCGTTCTTCCTGACGCGCGGCAGAACCTACCGCGAGCTCGTCATCGAATTCGGCGCCATTGTGCGCCCGGAACGCCGCTCGCGCGGAAAGGACGCGTTTCAGGCGGACGTCCAGGCATATGCCGACACGCTGGAACGCATGGCAATGAAGCATCCGTACGACTGCTTCCTGTTCGAAAACGTGTGGGAGGACCGCTCATGATCCGTCAAATGCCGTTCGCGCCGGTCGTCGCCGGATTCGCGCATCTCTCCTGCGCCGGGACCTCGGATGAAGAGGCTCTGGCGCTCTTCCGCGGGGAACGCTCTCCGGTGGACCCGCGCCCGGCGTGCGACGTGATACCGTCCGCAATTTCGGACCGGGTCTTCCACCTCGACTCGTTCCGGACAGCGCCGGATGAACCCCGCACGCTTACCATGATCCGCGCTGTCGTGCCGCGCGCCCTGGATGCAGCCGGGCTCACGCCGGACATGCTTCGCGGTTCCGCCACCGGGTGCGTAGTCGGCACGACCATCGCCCACCAGTTCACCGACACGGCGTATTACGGACGTCTGCGGGACGATCCGGACACGGAGGAGACCGCCCCGCTGGAACAGTTCCTGCGCTCCAATCCTGCCGAAACCGTCGCCCGCGAATACGGGCTGAACGGCCCCGTGAACACCATTTCCAACGCGTGTTCCTCCGGTGCGGACGCCGTCTCCGTCGCCGCGCTCTTCCTCCTCGCAGGCCAATGCGAACGCGTGATCGTGATCGGGGCCGACGAACTCCACCGCACCCCGGTCGCAGGGTTCCATGTGCTCGGCGTGACCTCGCCGTTCCCCTGCCGTCCGTTCGACTCCGCGCGCGCAGGGCTGAACCTCGGCGAAGCCGCCGGAGCCGTGGTCCTGGAAACCCCGGAATGCGCCCGGAAACGCGGCTGGAAGCCCGAATTCGCCATGCGCGGGTTCGGCATGTCCTGCGACGCCTCCCACATCACTGCGCCCGACGCCTCGGGCGGCGGTATGAAGCGCGCGTTCCGCAGCGCATTGACCCGGGCGGGACTGAAGCTGGACGACATTTCGTTCATCAACGCCCACGGCACCGGGACCGTCCTGAACGACCAATGCGAGGCGGCGGCATTCGCCGGACTCGCGGAGGAAGCCGGGCTCCCCGCACCGCCGCCTTTCCTCTCGACCAAACGCCTCACCGGGCACACGCTCGGAGCCGCAGGCACGGTCGAGTTCATCTTCACCATGCTCATGCTGCGTGACGGGCTGGTCCCGGCAAGTCCGGGATGCAAAACGCCCGATCCCGCGCTCCCATGCGCCCCGCTTGCCTCGCCGCTGCAACTCCCGCCTGAAGCGCGTTTCGCGGCTTCCACATCCCTGGCGTTCGGCGGCACGGACGCCGTCCTCATCGCGGAAAGGCTGGGCTGAACCATGGCGATCCGTCTGCTCGCATCCTCTTTCACCGCGCCCGGTACGGATTCCCGTTGGGACGATGAATTCCTACGCACCGAACGCGCCCGCCTCGGGCTGGGACGCCGCACCGACCGCATGACGGCAGCCGTGCTCTCCGCGCTCGACCGCCTCGAAAACCGCCCGGACGACGCTCCCCTCCTGTTCGGCAGCATGCTCGGCGTCCAGAGCCGCATCACGGCGCTTCAGAACGACCTCATCGACTTCCCCGAGGACCAGATCGGCCCCGTGTCGTTCTCCTGCTCCGTCCACAACGCCGTCCCCGGCGCGGCGTCCATCAGGTTCGGGATGATGGTCCCGCTCTTCTCGCTCGCCGGTTTCGACCGGCTCCATGAACGCGTTTTCCGCCTCGCCGACGCGGTCCTTTCCGCAGGAGATGCGCCCCGGGCAATCGTGATCCTGAGCGAAGAACGCGCCGCGATGGCAGACCGAACGTTGCAGCTGCTCGGCCTCGACCCGATGGAGTTCGCGGCGGCGTTTCTGCTGGGACCTGTTCAGGATGGCGACGAAGACGCGTTCGCGATCCCCGCCGGACTTGATTATTTCCCCTGGATCAGGAGTCTCCTGCCATGAGCGTCAAAGACAGCTACGTCCACACGCTGCACGCGTGCAACATCAGCTACGTCACGCAGGCCATCGTCAACGACTTCGCGCCGCTGCTTTTCCTGTGGTTCCAGCGCGCCTATGACCTTGAGCTCAAACAGCTCTCGTTCCTCCTCATCGGAAACTTCTGGCTCCAGATGTGCGTGGCGTTCGCCTGCGCCAAGCTCGCCGACAGGATATCCTGCCGCCTCACGCTCGTGATCGGGCAGTTCTGCTCCGCCGCCGGGCTCGTGCTCATGACGGTCCTGCCGGAGCTCGTCCCGAATCCGCTCGCCGGGCTGACCTGCGCGGTCGCGCTGTACGCGGTCGGGGGCGGCGTGGTTGAGGCCGTGACCAGCCCCGTGGTCGAGGCGTGCCCGTTCAAACGCAAGGCCGCCGCGATGAGCCTCGTGCATTCGTTCTACTGCTGGGGGCAGATGCTCGTCGTGCTCGGCTCGACGCTCTTCTTCCATCTCTTCGGGCTGGACGACTGGCGGCTGCTCGCGCTCGTCTGGGCCGCGATCCCCCTTTTCGACGGCTTCTACTTCATGTTCGTGCCGATGCGTCCGCTGATCGCCGAGGGGAAACAGGGACTCGGCGTGCTCGGGCTCTTCAGGCTCCCGCTCTTCTGGCTCATGGCAGTGATGATGCTCTGCGCGGGCGCGTCCGAACACTGCATGAACCAGTGGGCGTCCTCGTTCGCGGAATCCGCCCTGGGCGTGGACAAGGCGGTCGGCGACCTCGCCGGGCCATGCCTCTTTGCCCTGCTCATGGGGCTTTCCCGCACGCTTTACGCCGCGTTCAGCACGCGCCTCAACCTCATCAACTGCCTCATCACGAGCTGCATCCTCAGCATCGCCGCCTATTTGACCGCCGTCTTCGCCCCGCACCCAGCGCTCGCGCTCGCCGGATGCGCCCTCTGCGGCTGGGCGGCAGGCATCCTCTGGGCGGGCGTCTTCAGCACGGCTTCGGTCGCGATCCCGCTCGGCGGCACCGCCATGTTCGCGCTGCTCGCCCTGCCCGGCGACTTCGGCTGCGGACTCGGTCCGGTATACGTCGCCACCGTATCGTCATTCTTCGGCGACGACCTCAAAGCTGGACTCCTCGCCGCCACGTTCTTCCCCGCGCTCATGCTCGGATGCCTGCTGTACTACAAGTTCGGCTATCTGCCGCGCCACAAAGAAATCCCGCCTCAGGGCGTCCCCGAGGGCTGACCTGTTTTGAACGGGTCCACGCTCAAAAAACGTTCCGCTCCTGCCATGTCTTGAGCTAGAATGCTCGGTTTTTCCCATTATCCGCCGTCCCGTCTTTCCAGCGGCGCGAATGACGCGAAAAAATACGAATATCCGTTGTTTTACCCCCCTGTCGGCACCATCGTTTTTTCAAGCCCCTTTTTCACTTTTCTTTTCGGAAAATATATCAGTAGATAACATTATTTCTCATCTCTCTGATTATCAATCAAATCTCATTGTTTTTCCGGGGGTTGTGACAGGGACTTTTTGGCACAACAAATGGGGTTTGCCGAATACAAATAAAATTTTTTTATGCATTTTATTTTTCCCTGTTGATTTTGTCAACAGATTGATTATATTATAGCAGCTAACCACAAGATGTTGTGGTCCACATCAAAAATATCACATCGACTCCGACTCCCGCGAACCATCATGAACTCCGACTCTCGTTTTGGACTGCAAAAGCTGACGCTGCTGGATTATCCCGGCAAGGTCGCGTGCACCATCTTCCTGCACGGATGCAACTTCAGGTGCCCGTTCTGCCACAACGCCTCGCTCGTGGTGGTCCCGCAGGAGGAGTCCGCCATGATCACGTTCGACGAGCTGAAGGATTTCCTGTCGAAACGGGGGAAGATCCTGGACGGCGCGTGCATCACGGGCGGCGAACCGATGCTCCGGCCCGACCTCGCCGACCTGCTGGAACTCCTGCGTTCGTACAAGCTCATGATCAAGCTCGACACGAACGGCTCGTTCCCCGACCGCCTGAAAGACGTGGTGGAGCGCCGCCTCGTGGACGCCGTGGCGATGGACGTGAAGAACACCTATGCGAAGTACGACGAGACGGCCGGCGTGACCGGCATGGCGGATCGCGTCGCGGAAAGCGCGGCCTACCTCAAATCCGCCCCGCTGGATTATTACGAGCTCCGCACGACCGTCGTCCGCCAGTTCCACACCGTGGACGACCTCGCGGACATCGCCCGCGAGCACGCGGGAGCGCCGCATTATTTTCTCCAGAAGTTCAAGGACTCGGGCGACCTGCTCGGGGCCGGGCTGAGCGCGATGCCGGACGACGAAATGGCGCGCGCGCTGGAGGCCGTCCGCAAGTTCATCCCGAACGCGCAGCTCCGCGGCGTCGACGATGCCGCGGAATCCCCTGAAACGAATTCCTAAACCATTTTTTACAATAACATTCCAAAAAGAAAAGGTCCGTCACCATGTATCAAGTCCAGAAACGAAACGGCAAAGTCATCGATTTCGACATCCAGAAGATCTCGAACGCGATCAAGCTGGCATTCGAGGCGCAGGAGAAGAACTACCATCCCTCCGTCATCGACTTTCTCGCGCTGAAAGTCACCGCCGAATTCGAGCCGAAGATCAAGGAGGGGCTGATCGCCGTCGAGGACATTCAGGACTGCGTGGAATCCGTGCTCGTGCAGGCCGGATACGCGGACGTCGCCAAGGCGTACATCCTGTACCGCCGCCAGCGTGAAAAACTGCGCAACACCGCCAACACGATCATCGACTTCAAGACCACCATCGACGACTACCTGAAGATCAACGACTGGCGCGTGAAGGAAAACTCCACCGTCACGTACTCCGTCGGCGGCCTCATCCTCTCCAACTCCGGCGCGCTCACCGCCAACTACTGGCTCTCCGAAATCTACGACGACGAGATCGCGAACGCGCACCGCAACGCCGACATCCACCTGCACGACCTCTCCATGCTCACCGGCTACTGCGCCGGCTGGTCCCTGAAGCAGCTCATCCAGGAAGGCCTCGGCGGCGTCCCCGGCAAGATCACCAGCGCCCCCGCGTCCCACCTCGCCACGCTCTGCAACCAGATGGTGAACTTCCTCGGCATCATGCAGAACGAATGGGCGGGCGCGCAGGCGTTCTCCTCGTTCGACACCTATCTCGCCCCGTTCGTGAAAGTCGACAACCTCACCTACGACCAGGTCAAGAAGTGCATCGAATCGTTCATCTTCGGCGTGAACACCCCGTCCCGCTGGGGCACGCAGGCGCCGTTCTCCAACATCACCCTCGACTGGACCGTGCCGAACGACCTCGCCGAACTCCCCGCCATCGTCGGCGGCAAGGAAATGCCGTTCAAGTACAAGGACTGCAAGGCGGAAATGGACCTCATCAACAAGGCGTTCATCGAGACCATGATCGAGGGTGACGCCAACGGACGCGGGTTCCAGTACCCGATCCCGACCTACTCCATCACGCGCGATTTCGACTGGAGCGAGACCGAGAACAACCGCCTGCTCTTCGAGATGACCTCCAAGTACGGCACGCCGTATTTCTCCAACTACGTGAACAGCGACATGGAGCCGAGCGACATCCGAAGCATGTGCTGCCGCCTCCGCCTCGACCTGCGCGAACTCCGCAAGAAATCCGGCGGGTTCTTCGGCAGCGGCGAAAGCACCGGCAGCATCGGCGTCGTGACCATCAACATGCCGCGCATCGCCTACCTCGCCGCGGATGAAGCGGACTTCTACAAGCGCCTCGACCACATGATGGACGTCGCTGCGCGTTCGCTGAAGGTCAAGCGCGAAGTCATCACAAAGCTCCTCGAAGGCGGACTCTATCCGTACACGAAGCGCTACCTCGGCAAGTTCGACAACCACTTCTCCACCATCGGGCTCGTCGGCATGAACGAGGCGTGCCTGAACGCGAAGTGGATCCGCCGCGACCTCACCGACCCCGCCGCGCAGGATTTCACTGCCGCAGTCCTCAACCACATGCGCGAACGCCTCTCCGACTACCAGGAGAAGTACGGCGACCTGTACAACCTCGAAGCCACGCCCGCCGAATCCACCGCCTACCGCCTCGCCAAGCACGACCGGAAGCGCTTCCCCGAGATCATCACGGCGTCCAAGGGCGACGACGACACCCCGTACTACACGAACAGCTCCCACCTGCCCGTCGGCTACACGGACGACATCTTCTCCGCGCTCGACATCCAGGACAAACTCCAGACCCTCTACACCTCCGGCACCGTGTTCCACGCGTTCCTCGGCGAGAAGCTCCCCGACTGGAAGAGCGCAGCCAACCTAGTCCGAAAGATCGCCGAGAACTACCGCCTCCCGTACTACACCCTCTCCCCGACCTACTCCGTCTGCAAGAACCACGGCTACATCTCCGGCGAAAAGTCCACCTGCTCCAAGTGCGGCGAGAAGACCGAAGTCTACAGCCGCATCACCGGCTACTACCGCCCCGTCCAGAACTGGAACGACGGCAAGTCCCAGGAGTACAAGGACCGCAAGACCTACGACATCGGCAAGTCCATGCACCACACCGTCACGCACCACGACGGCCCCGTGCATGAGGACCCGGCGCATCCGGTCGAGACTGCCGCCCCCGCCGCTGCGGGCGCTCAGGACCGCATCATCCTCTTCGCCACCAGCACCTGCCCGAACTGCAAGATGGCGAAACGGTTCCTCGACCAGGCCGCGATCCGCTACGACGTGATCCTCGCAAACGAAGACATCGCCTCCGCCGATCTGTACGGCATCCGCCAGGCCCCGACGCTCGTCGTGGTCCGCGGCGGCAAGATGGAGAAGTTCGAAAACGTCTCCAACATCCGCCGCTTCATCGAAGAATCCGCAACCGTGCCCGTCTGACAAGCGGGGAAAGGAGCGTTTCCGGTATGCTCGACATCATCATCGTCGGAGCCGGTCCGGCCGGCCTCACCGCGGCGATCTACGCCCGGCGCGCGGGCAAATCCGTCATGATCCTGGAAAAGGAATCCTTCGGCGGGCAGATCGTGTACTCGCCGAAGATCGAGAACTACCCCGGATTCCTCGAACTCTCCGGCAGCGAGTTCGGCGAAAAGCTCGTCGACCAGGCGATCCACCACGGCGCGGAGATCGAACTTGACGAAGTCACGGAAATCCATGACAACGGCAAGGTCAAGTCCGTCATCACGCCGAGGACGCAGTACCTCTGCAAGTCCGTCATCGTCGCCGCGGGCTCCCGCCACAGGCCGCTCGGACTCCCCCGCGAGGACGACCTCATCGGGCACGGCATCTCCTACTGCGCGCTCTGCGACGGCGATTTCTTCAAGGGCAAGGACGTCGCGGTCGTCGGCGGCGGCAATACCGCGCTGCAGAACGCCGTGCTCCTCTCCGAGACCTCGAAATCCGTCACGATCGTCCAGAATCTGCCCAAGCTCACGGGCGAGGTCAGCCTCGCCCAGATCCTGAAGGCGCGCCAGAACGTGAAGATCATCTGCAACACCATCGTGACCGAACTTCTCGGCGAACCGGAGCTTACGGGCATCAGGATCAAGAATACCGCGAACGGCGAGGAGTCCGAGCTCACGCTCGACGGCGTGTTCGTCGCCATCGGGCAGATGCCCGACAACAAGCCGTTCCAGGACATCTGCGACCTTGACTCGAACGGGTTCATCACCGCCGACGAAGCCTGCCTGACGAAGACCCCGGGCGTGTTCGTCGCGGGCGACTGCCGCACCAAAGGCATCCGCCAGATCGCGACCGCCGTCGGCGACGGCGCCACCGCGGCACTCGCCGCCTGCCGCTACCTGAACGCGCTCACATTCTAATCAATCATGGAAACACAAAGCGGCATAGGAATGAGTTTTGTCCTTCTGGCAGTCGTTGTCAACGTCGTGGTCATCGCGGTCGTGATCGCCTGCTGGAAAAAGAAATAGACCGGAAAGGCGAGGACGCCGCCGCAACTATCCGCCGTACTCGCCGCCTGCCGCCACCTGAATTCTCTCACATTCTGAACGCAAAGAAATACAGCACCATGACAACCGTTCTCAAGCTTCTCGGGGTTGCCGTCAATGTCGCGGTCATCGCGATCATCCTGGTTTTCAGGAACAAAGATGCAGACCAAAGGACGCAACAGTCCGCCCGTCAGCAGGAGCCTCCCGAATAAAACCACGAGTTTTCTTAAAAAAGGCAAACATATGGGAAGAATAGCCATTATCGCAGTCATACTGATCGTCGTGAACGTCACAGTCATAGCGATCGCCATCGCCTGCGGAAAAAAGAAGTAAGCATCCAGTTTCCAAAGGACGATCCGGCATCAGGAGCTCCCCCTCACACGGGAAGCTCTTTTTTTTGAGGAGGAATTGAAAACGATCACGCGCAGGTGATCTTCTCGGGGCGTCGGGTGACCATGCCGACGAAGAACGAGGCAAGGCCGTTCAGGATGTCCTCGGTCGCTTTCCGCCCGGTGCAGCCCATCGCCTCGGACGCGAACGATTCGGCATCGGCAAGATGCAGCAGGAGTTTCAGTGGCGCGGCGGCATCGCAGCCATGCCGGGCGCATGCGCCGTCGGCGGCGATGCATAGCTCGTCGACGCACTCCGCCATCGGGACCAGAAGCGGCGCGAACGCCAGCTCCGTGACAGGCGTTTCAAGCCCGGACCCGCGCAGGAGCGGGAAGAAGCGCAGTTCCACACGGAGCGCGGGGAACACGCGCAGGTCGACCGGCTGGACCCTGACCGCGCGGCATTGCGGATCCAGCAGGCGCGCGGACGCAGCGGAAATCCGGCTCGTGAACTCTTCCGGCGGCAGGATGAACCCCTTGTCATTCCACGCCGATTCCGGGATCGAAAGCGGCACCGGGCCGACCGCGTCGAACGAATCGGAGAAGTGCCGGGCGAGCTCCAGCACCAGCGCGGTCGAGGAGGCGTCCGCGCCGATGGAACGCAGCGTATTGGAGACTTTCCGGGCGACCGCGGCGAGGCGTTCGCCGCTCAGAGGAAGATGTTCGCCCAGAAACGAAGCGACCCTGGCGTCCTGGAAGCTGTCCGATTCGCCGTCGATGCGCTTCGTGCGGCCATACGCGGCGGCGGACTCGTCGAGCCCGACCGATTGCAGGACGTTCGCGATCATGGCGTCGACCGCGGACGCTTTCACGTACAGCGGACCGCCTTTCCGTTTGCCGGTGTGGCGCAGGGCATATTCGACCGCGCTGACGGCGTCGCGCGCAAGGGCGTCGGCATCGCCGCCATTATCCGGCAGGACGGACCGAATCCGCGCCGCGAGGTCGGCGGCATCGAACGGAACGGCGCGTCCGTGCGAATCCTGGAGAAATATCGCCTGTGCGGAAAGCTCGATCATGGCTCTACCTCAATTCTCCCTCAGAACAGCTCCGGTTTCGTTTCGATCAGGTAGCGGTAGCGGTCCAGCACGCGGTCCTTGGTGACAAATCCGATGTAGACGCCTTTCCTGACCACGGGGATCGCGGGCACACGATGTTTCTCAAAGAGTTTGATCGCACGTCCGAGCGTGTCGCCCGGCGCCAGCACGGCTTCCGGCGGCCGCATCATGTCGAAGACCAGCGCCACGTCGTAAAGCGACGTCTCCAGCAGGTAATGCCGCACATGGTCCAGCGTCACGATTCCGGCGAGGCGGTTTTCCCGGTCAAGCACGGGGAACACGTTCTGATGGGTCTTCATGACCGTGGCGAGGACGCTCCGCATGGAATCAGACTCGGACAGCGGCAGGTAATCCCGTTCGATCAGGGCGTCCGGGATCGACCGCGTGAGTGCGTCCGCGTCGCGCGTGCCGTCGGGATCGCCGCCGTGGAACAGGATCATCGTCTTGTAGACGTTGTGCGTGCAGAGCTTGCGGCAGACGAACGTGGAGATCGCGGAGACGATCATCAGCGGGATGAAGAGCCGGTAGCCGCCCGTCAGCTCGGCGATCAGGAACATGCCGGTCAGCGGCGCGTGCATCACGCCAGCCAGCACGCCGCCCATGCCGATGGCGAGGAAATTGAGTTCGCTGACATAGTCGCCCCACAGCAGCCCGGCCATATGGATCAGCTTCGAGATGGAATAGCCAAGGAATGCCCCGATGAACATCGACGGCGCGAAGATGCCGCCGTCCGCGCCGCTCTCCAGGCTTGAGATCGAGACCATCGCCTTCAGGAACACCAGCAGGAACGTCATCAGCAGGAATACCCACGGATTCGCGAACAGCGCGGCGGCAGGGCTTCCGGCGCACAGCGCCTCGGGCTCGGACAGCAGGCGGCTGATGAAGTGATAGCCGTCGCCGCGCAGTGCCGGGAACATCAGGATCGCGAGGTACAGGATGGCGCTGCCGATCAGCCCGCGCACCCACGGATTCCGGATGCGCCCGTAGCGCTTCGAAATCCGCGTGTACATCTTGATGACGAAGACGGACACGAGCCCGGCGGCCGCGCCCAGGATCACGTAGTACGGCACGGCGCGCATGTTCCACCGCAGCAGCTCGAAATCGTAGAGGCGCGGCGGATAGATCTGCTGGGACACCAGCAGCGCCGTCGCCGAGGACAGGATCAGCGGGATGATGGCGGGGATCGCGCTCGCGGTCTTCGGCAGCAGGATCTCCATGGCGAAGAACGCGCCGGCGACCGGGGTGTTGAACATCGCGGAAATGCCGGCGGCGCCGCCGCAGGCGAGCAGCAGGATGCGGTTTTCGTGGTTCAGCAGCAGGCTGCGCGCCACATTGCTGCCGATGGCCGCGCCGGTCTGCGCCACGGGGGCCTCAAGGCCGGCGGACACACCGAGCCCGACGCTGACGCCGCTGGTGATGATGTGGGAGAACGTCTTGTGGAAAGGGAGCGTGCCGGTGCGGTTCTTCACGCTCATGATGACCCCTGCCAGGCCGCGTTCGTATTTGCCGTGCATGACGACCTGCGCCACGAAGATGCAGAAGAACACGCCGATCGCGGGCGTCGCGGGCAGCACCCACATCGCCCAGGACGCGTCCGTGGGGATCTTCCCCGCCAGGGATTGCACGAAGTGCTCCACGGTCTTCATCAGCGCCCCTGCCACGCCGGACAGCAGTCCGACCAGCACGCTCAGCAGGATGATGTAGTTCTGCTCCCCGAGCGTCTTCTGGAACGGGTTGACGAAGCGGAGAAAACGGCCGTGAAGCCACGATGAAAACGAAAAATGCATGGCGGGCTTCTTCTCAGGCAGGCTTTCCGCCGCGGGACGACTTGTTTCCCCGGCTGGCCCCCATGCTCCGGATCTCGTCGATGAACTCGTCGATGTCCTTGAAATCGCGGTACACGGATGCGAAACGCACATAGGCGACCTTGTCGACATGGCGCAGAGCCTCCATCGTGCGGTTGCCGACCTCGTTGGACGGCACTTCGCGTTCGTAATCGGCCTCCAGTCCGCTCGTCACCTGCGAGACGATCATGTCGATGGCCTCGGGCTTCACGTCGCGTTTCCAGCAGGCTTTCTCGATTCCCGCCCGGATCTTGTTCGGGTCGAAATCCTCCCGCGAATTGTCGCGTTTCACGACCTTCAGTTCCGCCTGGATGATCTCCTCATGCGTGGTGAATCTGTGTCCGCAGGCGGTGCACTCGCGGCGGCGGCGCACGGCGGCGCCGTCTTTCGAGGCGCGGGAATCGATCACACGGTCTTCCTGACAGCCGCAACGGGGGCAGCGCATATCCGGGGTCTCCTGAAAATGACGTTCTGATGTTGGACGGAATAAAAAGTGAAAGATAAATATACACGCGCACGCGCCATTTTTCAACCGCGCACCCCCTCCGCCATCCCTTTTTCCATGAAAAAAGCAGGGCCGGCGCTCCCGCCATGCCCTGCTTTCCAAAACCGGGAACGATCCCGGGGACAATTCTTACTTCTGTTTCCGCTTGCCCTGCTTTTCCTCTTTCTCCTTGAACTTGAGGTAGGTGCTGTCCATCCGGTCAACTTCGTACGGCGTGATGTCGAGCGAGATGTCCCGGAGGGTCAGCGTGGAGGACTCGTCCACGATGAACGCGAGGCGGACGAACCGCGCTTTTCTGTTCTCGTTCGCGAGGAAATACATGCGGTAACTGTAGTGCTTGAACGGGTCGTTGCCGTTGCCGGGCGTAAGATTGAATCCCTGATGCCGCTCGCCGAGAAGATTCTGGTCCGCGTCATAGAACTCAAGTCCGAGCGAGAACGAGCCTTTTCCGCAAGCATTCGCATTCAGGTCAATGATCATGTCGTCATTGACGTCGTAGTAGCCGCAATAATAGTACAGCGAGGGGGAGAATCCCGTCTGCACGGTGAAGAGGTTCGCGCGCTCGTCATACTCCGCTTCGTCTTCGTCAAGTCCGCGATAGGGCGACACATCGAACGATTTCGGCTTCGAAAAGAAGCCGTCTTCCCGGAGGAACCATCCGTTCGGCATGAAAGCGTCCTTTTCCGTATAGAACCTGCTCGCATACAACGGCCTCTTTTCCGGAGAGGAACAGGAACAGAGCAATCCAAGAAGCATGATGGCGAGGAAAAGATGTTTCATGTCGGAAACCTTTCAAATGTTCAAAACCCAAATAATAAAACAGTACAGGAAAATGTAATGCTGAATCGGAAGAAATGCAAGCGTATTTTGAAAAAAAATCCCCGGGGACTTGAAAAAAAAGCAAATCCGGCGTATCTTATCTGTTGCAAAACAGAAAACCGTCATCGGAGACACGCTCTAAAAAAGCGCCGACATCCGTCCAGAAACGAATCATCCCATGTCCGACACCATCAAACTTTCAATCGTCATACCGGTATACAACGAAGAACACTACATCGACGCCATCCTCGAACGGGTCTGCGCGGTCCGGTTCCAGGAGGGCGTCGAGCTGGAATACATCGCCGTGGACGACCATTCCACGGACGGCACGTGGGACCGCCTCCGGAACTGGGAGAAACGCGGGTTCAAGATCAAACGCCACGAGGTGAACGGCGGCAAGGGCGCCGCGCTCCATACCGGATTTGCGATGGCGACTGGCGACGTCGTGACGGTCCAGGACGCCGATTTCGAGTACCGCCCCGAGGAGCTTCCGTCCGTGCTCCAGCCCATCCTCGACGGCAACGCCGACGTGGTGTTCGGCGCGCGCACGTCCATTCTGCGGACGGGCGCCCAGCAGGTCATGCTCTTCTGGCACTCCCGCATCAACGAGTTCCTGACCGTGTTCTGCAACATGTTCTCCGATCTCGCGCTCTCCGACATGGAGTGCTGCTACAAAATGGTCCGCCGCGAACTCCTCGAAAAAATCACGCTTCAGGAAAAACGCTTCGGGTTCGAGCCGGAATTCACGCTCAAGATCGCACGGCTTCACCCGCGCGCCTGGCAGGTGCCCGTCTCCTACTCCCCCAGAAGCTATGAGGAAGGCAAGAAAATCAACTGGAAAGACGGCGTTTCCGCGCTCCGCTGCATTCTCCAGTACGGGCTTTTCCGCCTCTGACGCGCATTCGAAGCTAAAAGGAAAAAGGACTTCCCGCACATGAAATACTCTTTCTCGAACAACATGGCCGCCCCCGGCACGACCATCGTCCTGGTCCTCCTCACGATCGTCGTGGCACTCATCGCGATCCCGCTCCTGATCGTCGTCGCATTCTGCTTCCTCGTCAACTGGGCGATCACGGGCCTGTCGCCCCTCGCTGTCGTTCAAAAAGGCAGGGAGCGCCGACGTAAAAGCAGGTACGAGGGGCCGTCCGGACAGGACCGTCCGCGGGACAGCAGGGAAACATCCGCATCCTCGGACGACACCATCGAATGCGAGGTCATCAGCGCCCGCTCCCTCGACGAAAACGGACAGGAGATCCGCTGACCTCCGGCAGGAAATGCCGCGTTTTTTCTCCGGGATGCTTGCATTTTTCCCGATGCTGCCCTATAGTATCTCCGAAACGACGCACCCCGCTTTTTCATCAAAGGAACGACCGTCATGAAACCTGCCTCAGCCCGCCGTCTCCTCTTCGCCGCTGCAGCCATGCTCTGCACGCTTCTTTCCGCTCAGTCACCGGTCAAGACGGCGGAAATCAAGCTCATCCCGACAGACCGGTACGGTTCGCCGTTCAACGGCGGCGTCTTCGAGGGCTGGGGCACGTCCCTCTGCTGGTGGGCGAACCGCGTCGGCTACAGCGACAAACTCACGGACGCGGCGATGGACGCGTTCTTCGACCCGGACAAAGGGCTCGGACTCAACATCGCGCGTTACAACATCGGCGGCGGCGACGATCCGTCCCACAGGCACATCACGCGCTCCGATTCCAATATGCCCGGATTCGCACAGCCCGTCCGCAGCAGCAACGGAGCATTCGAGGTCGACGACGACGGCATAGCCATTTACCAGTACGACTGGGACCGCGACCGGAACCAGATGAACGTCCTGACAAAGATCCTCGCCCGCAATCCGGACGCGCTCGTCGAGGCGTTCTCCAACGCGCCGCCGTATTTCATGACCTGGAGCGGATGCTCCAGCGGCGGCAGCGGCGCGCACAAGGACAACAACCTGAAGCCCGAATACGTCGCCCCGTTCGCCGAATTCCTCGCCGACGTCGTCAGGCATTTCCGAAACGACCTCCACATCAAGCTGAACAGCATCGACCCGTTCAACGAGCCGTCCTCCGGCTACTGGAGCGCATACAGCAACAAGCAGGAGGGATGCGACTTCAAGGACAACAAGCTCAAAAGCGAGGTCATCATCGCCCTCGACAAGGCGCTCCGCAGGAATGGCGTCCGCGACGGCATCAACCTCGCCGTTGCCGACGAGACCTCCATGGACCTCGCGATTGACGTCTACAAGGCGCTTTCCCCCGAGGCGAAAAAGGCCGTCGACCGCATCAACACGCATTCCTACAGCGGCAGCCGCAGGACGGAATTGCGCGAGCTCGCCAGGACCGAAAACAAACACCTCTGGATGAGCGAAGTCGACGGCAACGCCACCGCCGGGGGCCAGGCCGCCGGCGACATGGGCGGTCCGCTCTGGCTCGCCAAACGCATCATCGAGGATATGAACGGCATGAGGCCGTCCGCCTGGGTGATCTGGCAGGTCATCGACCGGCATCGCTCCGACTTCAACGCCAGGGAACGCGCCGAGACCTCGCTCAGAGGTTCCTACTGGGGACTCGGCATCGCCGACCATTTCGAGGGGAAAATACTCCTCGGCAAGCGTTACTATGCCTTCGGCCAGTTCACGCGCTGCATCCGCCCCGGCGACCGCATCATCGCATCCTCGCCGTACACGCTCGCCGCATACAACCGCGAATCGGGCAAGATTGCGATCGTCGCGGTCAACGATTCCGGCACGGAACGCCCCGTGACGTTCGACCTCAGCGCATTCGACCGGATCCCCGCGGATTCCGCGAAGGTCATCCGCACCAGCGGCCCGGTCAACGCGGGCGAGAACTGGAACGAAGACATCCCGGAGGTCCCAGTCCGCCTCAAGACGCTCTCCGTCCGCCTCGCGCCGTATTCCATCACCTCGTTCGTGATCGAAAAGAAGCCCTGACGGCCGCACTCGCTCCCAGCCCGCTTTTTGATTCCGCGGCATGGTCGTGTTTCCGCGTTTCTTTCACCTGGCATGTACGGTTCCGTTTCCCGAAACGTTAAGTTTACGTTAATTTTTAACTATGGTTTGTTTTTTCGTTTTCAGCAGAGTATAATAATATCTGTCAACATTCTCCTTTTTCAAAAAAACGCGAAAACGACAACGCCCATGACAACCTATCTGACCAGGGACGGCGTCGAGGTCACACCGGTCATTTTCGGGACCAGCTGCCTCGGCAACCTGTACCGCGCCCTGCCCTACGAAACGAAACTTGAACTCGCCAAGGCATGGTTCCGCACCGCAGCGAAGCCCGCGATCGACTCCGCGGGGAAGTACGGCGCCGGACTTGCGCTGGAGACCATCGGGCGCGCGCTCCGCGACCTCGCGGTCCCGGCTGGCGGCCTCACCGTCAGCGTGAAGCTCGGCTGGCGGCGCAAGCCACTCACGACGCCGGAACCGACGTTCGAGCCGGGCGTCTGGGCGGGACTCGAATACGATGCGGAACAGGACATCTCCTACGCGGGCATCATGCGGTGTTACGAGGAAGCGTGCGAACTCCTCGGCGGCAATTGCCCGATTGACCTAGTTTCCGTTCACGACCCCGACGAATTTCTGGCGGACAACGGCACGTTGGAGGACATCCTCGGCGCCTACCGCGCGCTTTTCGAGCTCAAAAAAGCCGGACGCGTCCGCGGCGTCGGCATCGGCGCGAAGGACTGGCGCGTGATCCGCGGCCTCTACAACGACATCAAGTTCGACTGGGTGATGTTCGCGTGCGCTCCGACCATCCTGCGCCACCCGCACGAGCTCCGCGACTTCATGCTGAAGCTGAAAGACGACCGCGTCGGCATCATCGATTCCGCGCTGTTCAACGGCGGATTCCTGACCGGCGGCTCCATGCTCGACTACCGCAAGGCGGACCCCGTCCGCGACGCCAGCCTGTTCCAAAAGCGCGCGGACTACCTCGACGTCTGCAAAGAATACGCCATCGACCCGGCCGCGGCCGCCGTGGAATTCGGATTCCGCCAGCCGGGCGTCGCCGCCGTTTCCCTGAACACGTCCGACCCCGCCCGCATTCCCGTGAACGCCTCGTACGCGCAGCACAAATCCCCGGCGGGCTTCTGGGCGGAACTCAAACGCAGAAAGGTCATCGACGATGCAGATTGACGCGCACCATCATTTTTGGCATTACAACACGCGCGACTACGGCTGGATTTCCGACGAAATGGCGGTGCTGCGCCGCGATTTCCTCCCCGCCGAACTCGAAACCGAGCTCCGGGGCGCCGGCGTCGACCGCGTGGTCTCCGTTCAGGCGCGCCAGTGCGTCGAGGAAACGGAATGGCTCCTGAAGCTCGCCGAGGAAAATGAATTCATCGCGGGCGTCGTCGGCTGGCTCCCCCTCGCCTCGCCCGAATTCCCCGCCCTGCTCGAACGATTCGCCGCAAATCCGAAGCTCCGCGCGCTCAGGCACGTGGTGCAGGACGAACCGGACGACCGTTTTATCCTAGGCGAGACGTTCAACTGCGGCGTCGACCGCCTGCTCTCCGCGCATCTCGTCTACGATATCCTGATCTTCGAGCGGCATCTGCCCTATGCCATCGAGTTCGTGCGGAATCACTCCGACGAACAGGTCTTCGTGCTCGACCATATCGCGAAGCCGAAGATCGCAGCCGGGGAGATGCAGCCGTGGGCGGACAATCTCCGCAAGCTCGCGGCGTTCCCCAACGTCTTCTGCAAGCTCTCCGGCCTCGTGACCGAAGCGGACATCCATCGCTGGACACCGGACCAGCTCCGCCCCTATGTCGAAACCGTGCTCGAGGCTTTCGGTCCCGCCCGCGTCATGTTCGGCTCCGACTGGCCCGTCTGCACCTGCGCCACGACCTATTCCGCCTGGCATTCCCTCGTCGAAAGCTTCATCTCGCATCTCAGCGAACACGAACAAGCTCAAATCATGGGCGGAACCGCCCTGAAAGCATATTTTGGAGGTTGATCCATCATGCGTGCATTTTCCATCACCGCCCCGTTCCAGACCGGCTACCTCGACATCCCGGAACCCGTGCTCGCGCCCGGCTGCGTCCTGCTCGCCGTCAAGTACGTCGGGCTCTGCGGCAGCGACCTGAACACATTCCGCGGGAAAAACCCGCTCATCACCCTGCCCCGCATCCCCGGCCACGAGATCAGCGCCATGATCGAGGCGGTCGGCGACGGCGTGCCGGACTGCTGGCACGTCGGGCAGAAAGTCACCGTCTCCCCGTACACGAACTGCGGCGTCTGCCCGAGCTGCCTCGCCGAACGCCCGAACTGCTGCCAGTTCAACCAGACGCTCGGCGTCCAGCGTGACGGCGCGCTCACGAAACACATCGTAGTACCCTGGACCAAGCTCTTCGACGCCGACGGCATGAAGCAGGAGGAGATCGCCCTCATCGAACCGCTGACGGTCGGCGGGCATGCCGCGGACCGTTCCGGCGCGACCGAGGACAGCATCGCCGCCGTCATCGGCTGCGGCGCGGTCGGACTCGGCGCCGTGCTCGGACTCGCCCGGAAAGGCGTCCGCAAGATGATCGCCATCGACGTCGACCCGGAAAAGCTCGCGCTCGCCCGCGAGTTCGGCGCGACCGACACGATCGATTCCTCGAAGACTGACCTGCACCAGGCGCTCGCCGACCTCACCGCCGGACGCGGTCCGAACGTCGTCATCGAGGCGGTCGGACTCCCGCAGACGTTCCGCGCCGCCGTCGACGAAGTCGCGTTCGCCGGATGCGTCACGTACATCGGCTACGCCAAGGCCCCGGTCGAGTACGAGACCAAGCTCTTCGTGCAGAAAGAACTCGACATCCGCGGCTCCCGCAACGCCATGGCGTGCAATTTCCGCCGCGTGATCGACTTCGCCGCACGCGGGCTTTTCCCGATCAGCAAGATGATCTCCCGCGTCTACGGGTTCGAGCAGGCAGGACAGGCCCTTCAGGACTGGCACGAAGCCCCCGCGAAAGTCTGCCGTTACCTCATCTCGCTCGACTGAAGCACAATCCATCCGATCCGGCGCATCCCCGCCCCGGAGCGCGTTTCTCCCCGCCCAACTAAGGGTACACAGATTCCTTTCTCTTCGATTCCACAGGAGCAAATCCCATGAAACAGCTTGTCCGTGAAACACCCCTGACCCGCCCCGTCCGCGTCCTCCAGTTCGGCGAGGGCAATTTCCTGCGCGCGTTCGTCGACTGGATGATCGACCGCATGAACAAAGCCGGCGTGTTCGATTCCGCCGTGCAGATCGTCCAGCCGCTGCCGCAGGGCATGTGCGACGTCATCAACGAACAGGGCGGCGTGTACCACGTGATCCTGCGCGGGGTGAAGGACGGCCAGGTGGTCGAGCAGATCGAACGGATCGACTGCGTGAAAAGCTGCCTCAATCCCGCCACGCAGTGGGACCAGGTCGTCGAAGCCGCGCTGGATCCCGACCTGAGGTTCGTATTCTCGAACACGACCGAGGCGGGCATCGAATACCGCCCCGACGCCGACACGTTCCCGTCGAAAGTCGCCAAGCTCGTCACCGCCCGCGCGAAAGCCGGGCTCGGCGGCCTCATCTTCATCCCCTGCGAGCTCATCGAGCGCAACGGACAGAAGCTCCGCGAATGCGTCCTGAAATACATCTCCGACCCGGAAGTCATCCGCTACGTCGAGGAGAAATGCATCTTCTGCAGCACGCTCGTGGACCGCATCGTGGCGGGCTATCCCAGGACCGACGCGGCGAAATACTGCGAAAAACTCGGCGTCGAGGACAAACTCCTGGACTGCGGCGAACCGTTCTTCTTCTTCGTGATCGAGGGGCCCGCCGAGGTCGAAAAGGAACTTCCCGCGAAAGCCGCCGGGCTGAACGTCCTCTTCACGGACGACCAGACGCCGTACCGCACGCGCAAAGTCCGGTTCCTGAACGGCGCGCATACAGCCAGCGTGCTCGGCGCGCACATGGCGGGATTCACGTTTGTGGACGAGATGGTCCGCGACGCGAAGTTCGGCAAGTTCCTGCGCACCGTCCTCTTCGAGGAAGTCATGCCGACCGTGAATCTGCCCGAGGCGGAAAAGAAAGCCTATGCGGAATCCGTGCTGGAACGCTTCGCGAACCCCTACGCCCAGCACAGGCTGCTCTCCATCGCCCTGAACTCCGTCTCCAAGTGGAAAGTCCGCGTGCTCCCGACGCTCCTCGACTACCTCAAGATCACCGGCAAGCTCCCCGCCTGCCTCACGCAGTCCATGGCATACCTCATCGACTTCTACCGTTCGTGCGAGATCAACGACGCGCCGGAAGTCAAGGCGTTCTTCGCCTCGAAACCCGACGTGAAAGCCATCCTCGGCAAGGCTGATTTCTGGGGCATGGACCTGAACACCATACCCGGCTTCACCGCCGCCGTGGAACAGGGAGTCACCAGGCAGCCATGATCATCCATCCGCTCGACAACGTGGAGGTCCGCGAAGACGGCCACAAGTACGCCATCCGCCCCATCGCGCCGGGCGAAAACGTGATCAAATACGGCATGCCCATCGGGCACGCCAGGGTCCGGATCGAACCCGGCGAACACGTCCACACGCACAATCTCGCCTCGAACCTCGCCGGTCTGCTCGAATACACCTACAAGCCCGATTTCAAGCCGCTTACGATCAAAACCACCCGTACGTTCGCAGGGTTCCTGCGTCCCGACGGACAGGCGGGCGTCCGCAACGACCTGTGGGTGATCCCGACCGTCGGATGCGTGAACGACCTGGCGCGACGTCTGGCGGACGCGGTCGGGGGGATCGCCCTCACGCATCCATACGGCTGCTCCCAGCTCGGCGGCGACCACGAATGCACGGCGAACCTGCTGGCGGCGTTCGCGCACCATCCGAACGCGGGCGGCGTGCTCGTCGTCGGGCTCGGATGCGAAAACAACACCCTCGACAGCTTCATGGAACGCCTCGGCGACATTTCCAGCCTCAACATCCGGTTCCTGCGCGCGCAGGACGACGGCGACGAATACGCCCGCGGGCTGGAACTCCTCGCGGAACTCGACGCCGCACGCGTAAAAGTTCGCACGGACATTCCCGTCTCCGCGCTCCGCGTCGGGCTCAAGTGCGGCGGTTCCGACGGGCTTTCCGGCCTCACCGCGAATCCGCTCGTCGGGCGTTTCTCCGACTGGCTCGCGGCGCAGGGCGGCACGACCGTCCTGACCGAAGTCCCGGAGATGTTCGGCGCGGAAACTCTGCTCATGAACCGCTGCGTCTCCCGCGAAGTCTTCGACAAATGCGTCGCCATGATCAACGGCTTCAAGAGCTACTACGAACGCCACGGACAGCCCATCGACGAAAACCCGTCGCCCGGCAACAAGGCGGGCGGCATCTCCACGCTGGAGGACAAGTCCCTCGGCTGCGTCCAGAAAGGCGGCTCCTCGCCTGTCGTCGACGTGCTCGAATACGGCCAGCGGCTGAAGACGCCCGGGCTGAACCTGCTCGCCGGTCCCGGCAACGACCTCGTGGCGGCCTCGGTCCTCGCCGCCGCCGGATGCCAGATCGTCCTGTTCACAACAGGACGCGGCACGCCGTTCGGCACGGTCGTCCCGACCGTCAAAGTCGCCACGAACACCCGTCTGGCGCAGTCCAAGCCGCATTGGATCGACTGGGACGCCCAGGGCCAGCCCGACACCGCGGAATTCATCGAATTCGTCCTGAAGGCCGCCTCCGGCGAACTTGCCGTCAACAACGAAAAGAACAACGCGCGGGAGATCGCCATCTTCAAGGACGGCGTCACACTCTGAATATCCGTTTCATCGGGACATAAAAAATGCTTCTCCAAAGCAGGAGAAGCATTTTTTATGGATCATGGATCCGGGATCGCGGCCCGGATCAATTCTCAGCCTTCTTGGACATGGAAACGTTGATGTTGTGCTCGTCGAGCGTGTAGGCTCCGGCAGAGAACAGGCCGATGGCGGGGACCAGGAATATGACCGTGCCCACGATATCCATGATGCCGCATGTCCCCAGAGACTTTCCGACCGTATAGAGCTGCGGATCATATCCGGCTTTCTTGACCGTGATCGTCCCGCCTTTGCAGGACATGGGAACGCGGCACGGAGTGGTTCCCTGGAAGCTGTTATTCACGTAAACTTCCGCACCGGAGGGCTCGGTATTGACGGCGACTTCCTCGGTTTTCGGCGCGAAGAAAGAACATCCGTTCGTTGTCAGCAGTACAAGCGCGGCCATAAAGGCGTTGGCGACAGGCGATTTTTTCATGGTCTACCTCTCCGGTTGAAAGATTGCGATATCCGGCGAGTCCTTCTGGGACGGCGCGGATGATTTTGGACGAATACAATACATTATTCCACTTTTTCAAAAAATCAAGCGAAAAAAAAGAAAAGATGTATTGTTCCGGAACCCTTTTTTGTTTGGAATATGCCTGCCCAGAAAAGCCGCCGCCCGAAAACTCGGACGGCGGCAGGAATAACCAAAACTTTCGGTTCGGTCAGATTACTGCAGGAACTGGCCAGCCTGATCGGCAAGGTCCTGAGCAGCCTGGACGGCCGCGGGTTCGTGGCCGACGGTCCAGAACGAGAAGTAGAGGTAAATAGTCAGGATCATGGCGACCACGATAAGCGTGGTGACGATGTCGACCGGGTGGATGGAGGCGCGGACTTCTTCCTTGTTGATGGAGGCGAAAGTGAGGCCCTTGATCTGCTCGGGATCCTGCGGCTTGGTCAGCAGGGAGACGACGATCAGGACGATCGCGCTGGCGAGGAAGAGGACGCCGCAAGCATAGTAGGCGTTGAAGTCGCCGATGGCAGCGAGGAAGGAGGGATCCGCGATCTTTTTGGGATCAGTCGCGCTGAAGAAGGTCTGGATGGTGAGCTTGCCCATACCGAGGATGAAGCCGACGGAGAGACCCCAGACAGCGCCCTTGGAGTTGATGCGTCCCCAGAAGATGCCCAGCAGGAACGTGGCGGTGATGGCCGGGGCGAGGAAGCTCTGGACGTTCTGCAGGTAGTCGTAGAGACCGCCGCCGCCCTGGGCGACCTGCTTCATGATCGGGATCCAGATGAGGCCGCAGACGACGACCGCGGTGGTCGCGATCTTGCCGACGA
>Ga0310690_10000449_pt1 | contig 89494 bp, 81 predicted proteins | sample AusTroGonzalo_MG_2_FD_207661 | JGI IMG/M metagenome (GOLD analysis project Ga0310690, IMG submission 207661) | Bovine rumen microbial communities from tropical cattle in Woodstock, Queensland, Australia - Gonzalo_04 (v2) (version 2) | ecosystem: Host-associated > Mammals > Digestive system >...
CTCAACGAAACGAAGGAACAGCTTCAGAAATACTACGAGCAGGCGAAGAACTTCTACGATGCCGGTGTCGTTGACAAGCGTTCTGTCCTCAAGATCGAAATCGAGATGACAAAACTTGAGCAGCAGATCCAGACAGTTACAGGCAACACTAACCTGATAAAAAGAAATATCGGCATCCTCATAAACAAGCCGGCAGACTCTTTCGAACTTGAAAAGAAGGAAGTCACCGAAAAGAATCTTTCAGCAGACAATTCCCAGCTTGAAAAAATAATGATCGACAACAGGCTTGAATATAAACTTCTCGAAAAAAGCGAAAACATCTCCGAATATTCCGAAATGCTTTCGGCACAGCCTCTCATCCCGACTTTAGCTCTTGTAGCAGGCTACAAAAAGAACTGGGATGCAGGCGGGAGCCAGCCTGAAAACACACTTTTCATCGGCGGAACTCTTTCATGGCAGATAGGTTTCGACTGGGGAAAAACAGCTTTCGACATCAAGCAGTCAAAACACAAAAAAGTTCAGACACGCCTTGAGAACGCAGCGACAAGAAAGCAGCTCTCGCTTCAGCTCACGCAGCTTGAAAACGATGTCGAGACAAAGGCTTTAGCTATTGAAATCTCAAAGCGCGAAATAGATTCGGCCGAGGAAAACCTCAGGATCGAAGAGGACAAATACAAGGCAAAAATGACGACCGAGACAGATCTTCTGGCAGCATCGCTTTCGCTCAGAAGCGCAAAACTCGGTCTTCTCACCGCGATGTACGAACATGAAGTCGCACTTCACACACTCGCCATCACGATAGGCACAGAATACGGCAGCATCACTGAAGGAGGAAACTGATGAAAATCTCCACCGAGCAGAAAAAGGAGATCATTCTTCGGAATTTTGTCTCGCTCATGCAGCAGTACGGCATAGAAAAGGTCACCTTGAACGATGTCGCAGAAAAGTCGGGGCTTACGAAATCGGCGCTTTACTATTACTTTAATTCGAAAGAAGCCCTCATCATTGCGACTTACAGGTATTTCCGCGACAAAATGAACGGAAAATGCGAGGCAATGATGAAAAAGGCTGTAAATCCTGCCGAAAAAATCAAAGCTTACTGCGATTTTTCGTTCTCAGTCGTGGCAAAAGACGATGAAATGCGCGCTCTTTTCGAATTTTCGGAAGATACAGCACGCGAAGTACAGAAATATGTCACGACGATCCCCGATCTTATCCGCGAAATCAAAATCGACCGCGACAGGGAGCTTGAGATACTTTGCGGGATGATCTCAGCATACTCCGGCAGAGAAAAGGACGACTCGCGTATCGTCAAAGTTGCCATAACGGTTTCCACTATGATTTCAGGATTTCTGATCATGCTTTTCAAAATAAGGAAAGAAGAGACTGTTTCGGCAACGGAAGGACCGAAGATGAAATTTTCGGGAGAAATCCTTGAAAAAACAACTAATGAAGAGTTTTCCGCCTTCATTATCAGCGGTCTCGATGCTTTGATAAAAACGACATTTAAAGATAAAAATTAATTTGGAGGAAACAATGAAATTCAATTTTAAGTTCGCAGTCATTATGTTTCTCGTCATCACCCTTACTCTTCTATCTTCGGTTTCATGCAAAAGAAAACCGAAACTGGACAAAGGCGAGGCACTTTCACAGGCGGTAATCATCACGAAGCCGCAGATCAAAAAATTCGCGGAGACTTTCGACAGTTCTTCAACGACGACCGCTTTCCAGACAGCGACGATAACCCCGAAAGTTTCGGCAAACATCGTTAAATTCCATGTTCAGGAAGGTGACAAAGTAAAAGCGGGACAGGCTCTGGCACAGCTTGACAAAACCGACTACATGGTAGGCAAAAAGGCGGCGGAAGCGCAGGTCCAGGCTGCTGAAGCAGGCGTAATGCAGGCGGAAGCTGCTTTTGAAAAAATGAGCAACGACTACGAGCGTTACAAAAAGCTCAAAAAACAGGGTTCGATCTCCGAAAGCGACTTTGAATCAGTCGAATCAGGCTACAAACAGACCGAAGCAGGTCTGGCTGCGGCAAAAGCGCAGGTAGAAATGGCAAAAAGCTCGCTCAACAACTACAACAACCAGCTTGCATACACCACGATAAAAGCTCCTTTTGACGGCTATATTTCGATGAAAAGAGGCGAGATCGGCGAAATGGCGAGCCCTGCCCTTCCGATGTTCGAAATAGTTCAGACCGACAAACTCAAAGTCGATCTTTACATCAGCGAGCTTGAGATATACGGCATCACGAAAGATTCGAATGCCGAAATAACTTTTGACGCATATCCCGACAAGACCGAAACTGCGAAAGTCAACTACATCAACAGCAAAGTCGATTCGGCGACAAGCAGCGTCAAAGTAGAATTCGTCTTCAACAACAAAGAACATCTCTACAAACCGGGAATGACAGTCCGCGCAAGACTTACTCTTCCGGAAAGGGAACATCTCGTAGTTCCCAGAAACTCGATATTCACCCGTGACAACGAAGTCGGAACGGTCTACTACAAAACAGCAGAGAACAAAGTTTATTCAAAAGATGTCACGCTAGGCGGCTCTGTCGAAGGTTATTCGATAATCAGAAACGGCCTTGACGGAAACGAAGAGATCGTTGTCGGCGGCGGAAGACAACTCGAGGAAGGACAAGCCGTAACCGTCATTGAAACCAGAGAATAAGCGGAGGAAAAGATGAGTATTCCGCAAGTTGCAGTCAAACGGCCGGTTCTGGTCATGGTCATCTTTCTTATGATGACCCTTTTCGGTCTCTATTCGCTTACCGACCTTCCGATCGACCTCATGCCCGATATCGAGATCCCGTATATCTCGATCATCACGATCTATGAAGGTGCAGGTTCGGAAGAAGTCGAGGAAAAAATCACAAAAGTCCTTGAATCGGCTCTTTCTTCGGTCGAAAACCTGAAAAACCTCCACAGTAAATCGATGGAAAACCTTTCCACGGTAAGCTGTGAATTTGAATACGGTGTCGATCTTGCCGATGCAACGAACTCGATCCGTGACAAAATCAACATGGTTCGAAGCTACCTGCCCGACAACGTTGACGATCCGCGTATATTCAAAATCGATATGAGCATGATGCCTATTCTCTTCATGGCGATCACTTCTGAGGAAGAGGACATCCGCTTCCAGAAAGAGGTCATCGAGGACTTTGTCCAGAATCCTATCGAGCGAATCCCCGGCGTCGGTTCAGTAGCCCTTTTCAACGCGATGGAAAAACAGATAATCATCGCGGCGGACAAGCAGAAACTCGCATCCCTCGGTCTTTCGGTCAGCGATATTTCATCGGTCATCGCGGCTGAAAACCTCTCCGTTCCCGGCGGAAACATGCAGATAGGCTCTTTCGACTACACTCTCCGTGTTCCGGGTGAATACGAGAATATCGAGGAAGTTGCAGAAACCATCATCGCAAACACTCCCATCGGCATCATCAGGATCAAGGATGTCGCAAGAGTCTTCTGGGGCGCAGACGACACGAGACAGTTCGGTCTCAACAACGGAAAATACATGGTTTTCATGATGGTCCAGAAGCAGTCGGGCGCAAACACTGTCGCCATTGCCGATGCCGTCAGAAAAAGAATTGAAGAGATGAACGGAAGACTTCCGAAAGGAATGCATATCGACATCATCCGCGACAACTCGGAATACATCATGAGCATGGTCGGCAACCTCACTGACTCGGTCCTTACCGCTATGATCTGCGTCATGCTCGTCGTTGTCTTCTTCCTGCGGAGGATCCGTTCGAGCCTCATCGTCATCCTTTCTATCCCGGCTTCAATGATCATCGCGTTCGCGTTCCTCTACGGCTTCGGCTACACGCTGAACATGGTTTCGCTCATGTCTCTCTGCCTTGCTGTCGGTATGGTCGTCGACAACTCGATCGTTGTTCTGGATAACATCACGCGATACCTTGAGCTGGGAGAAACCAAAAAAGAGGCGGCAGTCAAGGGAGCCTCCGAAGTAGGAAGCGCGATCATCGCTTCGACTCTTACCACGATCGTTATTTTCGCTCCTCTTTTCTTTGTCAGCGGACTTATCAGCATATTCTTCAGCCAGCTCGCCGGCGTTATCATCCTGACCCTTGCGGCTTCCCTTCTTTCTGCAATGCTCCTTACACCGATGATCTGCTCGAAGATATTAAGAGAAGCCAAACGCGACGAGAACGGCAACATAATCGTTGAAGACAAGCCTAAAAAACAGAATTTTTTCTACCGCGCCGGCGAAAAATTCCTGACGACGGCAGAAAATCTATATTCGAAAGTTATCGCAGGAACTCTGCGCTTCAAAAAAACCACGATTGTTGTGGCCATACTGCTTTTCTTCGCCTCTTTGATGCTTGTCCCTGTCATCGGTATCGACTTCATGCCTGAAGATGATCAGGGTTCGCTCCAGATCGATATCGAGCTTCCTCAGGGAACAAGAATAGAAGAAACTTTGAAAGCGGCGCAGCATATCGAGCGTATCATCCGAGAGGAGATCCCGCTTGAGCACCTTACGAGAACTTATGTCCGCGGCGGTTCCAACAACAGCGGTATGTCGCAGAAGATCGAAGGTACCAACACCGCAACGATCGGTGCCAAACTCATTTCGACGAACTACAGAACGACAACTGTCAGACAGTATGCAAAAAAGATCCGTGCCCGCATCACGACTGAGGTCGCCGGCATTGAAAAAGCCGATTTCCAGACAGGCGGCAACGGTATGGGCATGTCGGAAAAACCGGTCACGATCAAACTTCTCAACAAAAGTTTCGAGAAAAACTCGCTCTATGCGGCAAAACTCCAGAGCGAACTTCTCAAAATCCCCGGCCTCACCGACGTAACGAACGACGCCGACGTTCTGAAACCTGAGATCTCGATCAAAGTCGACCGTATCCGTGCAAGCAAGGTCGGGCTTAAAATGGCGCAGATAGCAATGGCTGTCAGATACTCGTTCTACGGTCAGACTGCTTCGGTCTACAGAGACAACGGACAGGAATACGACATTGTCGTAAAATATCAGAAAGGCGACCGCTCGAACATTGAGCAGCTCAAGGAAATGGAGCTCAAAACCCTGAACGGAACTGTCGTAAAACTCAAAGATGTCGCTGAAATCACCGACGGTCTTACTTCGCTCGTCGTAAACAGACTCAACCGTGAAAGAATGGTCACCGTTTCGGCCAACCTCGAGGACGATATCGCAGTCGGAAAAATTTACGACCAGGTCCAGCAGGCTTTCAAAAACATCGACCTTCCGGCCGACATCGGCGTTGAATACGGCGGCAACATGAAGCAGCAGCAGGATACGACAGGCGATCTGGTCGCGCTCCTTTTCCTCGGAGTCATCCTCGTCTTCCTCGTAATGGCGGCACAGTTCGAGTCGTTTGTTGACCCGTTTGTCATCCTCTTCTCGATCCCGTTCGGAATTTCAGGCGTTCTTCTCGGACTTTTCATAATGGGAAAAACCCTTTCGATGCCCGCATTCCTCGGAATGATCATTCTTGTCGGTATCGTCGTCAACAACGCGATCGTTCTTATCGACTACATGAAGCAGGTAAAGGAGCGTGACTCGCTCACGACCAACGAAGCTCTGATATACGCAGGCGGAAAGCGTCTGAGGCCTATTCTCATGACCGCGATGACCACAATTTTCGGCATGGTCCCGATGATGCTCATGGGCGGAGAAGGTTCGGCTATGTTCAGTCCGCTCGGAACTGCCGTCGTTTTCGGTCTCACCGTTTCGACATTCATCACACTCGTTCTCGTTCCCAGCGTTTATTCGTTTGTCGACAGTATTCTTGTAAAACTTCACTTAAGATAAATTTCAGAAAAAACGCTCCACTCATTCTAAAACTTGTTTTTAGTTTTTCTATCCGATATAACAAAGAGCTTTAATTTTGATTAGCGGGGCGGAAATGGCGAAAAGCGGCATAAATCAAAAAAAGGCGGCGAAGGAATTTTCGGCAAAATGGTGCGGTAGGGGCGACGAAAAGCAGGACACTCAGGCATTTTGGTTATCGCTTTTACGCGATGTTTTCGGTGTTGCCAATCCTGAAGATTCAATTCAATTTGAGAAAAGGATCAAACTCGGGCACACGAGTTTTATTGACGCCTACATTCCGTCAACAAAAGTGCTGATTGAACAGAAAAGCATTGATGTCGATCTTCTTAAACCTGCAAAACAGTCGGACGGAAGCTTGCTTACACCTTATCAGCAGGCTGACAGATACAGAAAAGAACAGAATTATTCGGAAGCCGCGCGTTGGATTGTAACCTGCAACTTCAAAGAGTTTTTCATTTATGATATGGATCACCGCGAATCTGAGCCTGAACATATATTTCTGAAAGATTTAGATAAAGATTTTGCCAGAATGCAGTTTTTGATCAATCAGGGAAACGCCGATATAAGCCGTGAAGAGAAAATTTCTTTGAAGGCCGGAGAGCTTGTCGGAAAGCTTTATGACGCGCTTTTCAAGGAATATATAGAACCTGATGAAAACAGTCTGCGAAGTTTAAATATTCTTTGTGTCCGCATAGTTTTCTGCCTTTATGCCGAAGATGCAGGACTTTTCGAGACGAGGACGGCTTTTGAAGACTATATAAAATCGTTTTCAACAGAAAATCTTCGCGACGGAATTATAAAACTGTTCAAAATTCTGAATACGAAGCCTGAAAACCGCGACAAATATGACACGAAAATAAATTCGTTTCCTTACACGAACGGCGGGCTTTTTGCCGATGACACTATCGAAATTCCCAATTTTACCAAAGAAATCGTTGATGTTATCGTGAATCACTGTGCTCCTTTCGACTGGTCGGAAATATCGCCCACGATTTTCGGCGCCGTTTTTGAATCGACTTTGAATCCTGAAACGCGGCGCAAAGGCGGGATGCACTACACTTCGATTGAAAATATCCATAAAGTCATTGATCCGCTGTTTTTAGATGATCTGAAAGCGGAATTTGCAAAAATTGTAAAGACGTGCCGCGGTGTGTCTTTAAAAAGCAAATTAGAAGATTTCCGCAACAAACTTGCCAGTTTGAAATTCCTCGATCCTGCCTGCGGAAGCGGAAACTTTCTGACAGAGACCTATATTTCTCTGCGCCGTTTGGAAAATGAATGTCTGAAAGTTATTCACGGCTCGCAGATGCTTCTTTCGAGCAAGGATTTTTCACCGATAAAAGTCAAAATTTCGCAGTTTTACGGTATCGAAATCAACGATTTTGCGGTAACTGTCGCAAAAACCGCGCTTTGGATAGCAGAAAGTCAGATGATGAAAGAAACCGAAGAAATTGTTGAACAGAATCTAGATTTTCTTCCGCTTTCGACAAGTGCGACGATTGTTGAAGGCAACGCACTTCGCATGGACTGGAGATACCTGCACGAAGAAGCGGAAATCCCGACAATAACGGCAAAAAGAACAAATCTTATTTATCCTTACATGGTTAGGGAATCTGGACCTGAATACTGTGCTTCCGGCAAATTTTCCGAGAAAGAACACGGATTCAAATATGACGAAATAAATCTGATTACAAATGAGATAAATGTCGGAAAACCGCAGCACAAACAAGCGGAAAATCATTACGACTACATCATGGGAAATCCGCCTTTTGTCGGGGCTTCAATGATGAGCGCGGAGCAAAAGCAAGATGCAACAGATATTTTTGGCAAAATTCATCTTTCAAACAGCATTGATTATGTCGGTGCATGGTATCACAAAACAGCAGAACTTATAGTTGACAAGAATACAAAAGCTGCGTTCGTTTCCACGAACTCAATCACTCAAGGCGAGCAGGTCTTTCCTTTGTGGAATGGCATATTGAAAAAAGGTATAAGCATTGATTTTGCATATAGGACTTTTAAATGGGATAGTGAAAGCAGCGACAAAGCGGCTGTTCACTGCGTGGTTATAGGATTTTCGCATAATTCAGAGCAAGGTGAAAAATCAGCGGGCAACAAAAATCTTTACAATGCAGACGGTTCTGTTGAACAAGCGGGGAACATCAATCCGTATTTGATTGACGCTCCGAATGTATTGATTGAAAGCCACGGTGGAACTCCTCTTTGCGACATTCCCAAAATGACTTTGGGAAATAAACCAACAGATGACGGAAACTTTATCTTTTCGGAAGCTGAATACAAAGATTTCGTTGCAAAACACCCGAAAGAAGCACATTTGTTACATCGATATGTCGGAGCAAAAGACTTTTTAAACAATGATGAAGTGCGTTATTGTTTGTGGCTAAAAGATGTTAATCCTGCGGAGTTTTCAAAAAACAAAGAGATTATGAGAAGACTTGACGCAATAAAGGCTTTCAGAGAAAAGAGTTCTGCTGAACCTACTAGAAAATCTGCTTTGACGCCTTGGAAGTTCTTTTCTACACCTCAGAAAAATGGTTCGTGTTTATGTGTTCCAGAAGTTTCATCAGAGCGAAGAAAATATATTCCGATAGGGTTTCTTGATGAAAACACAATAGCAAGTAATAAAATGCTAATTGTTCCTGATGCAACGTTGTTTCACTTCGGAGTGCTGATGTCTAGTATTCACATGGCTTGGACGCGTGTTGTTTCAGGTCGCCTGAAGAGCGATTATCAGTATTCTAGTGCAATGGTTTACAACACATTCCCGTGGTGTAATGCAACCAACGAGCAGAAAGATCAAATCGAAAAGACCGCTCAAGCGATTCTTAACGCTCGTGCAAAGTATGAAGGTACAACATTGGCTCAGCTCTACGGTGAACACCAATATCTGTATCCAGAGCTTGTAAAAGCCCACAAGGAAAACGACAAAGCTGTTATGAGTGCTTACGGTTTCAATCCGAAAATGACAGAATCGGAAATCGTTGCAGAACTTTTCAAGATGTACAGGAAGCTGTTGCAGCAGTCGGATTTGACAACATAAATCTAAGATAAGTTTATTTCCGAAAAATTTCTGCTAATATTCAGCGTTTAACTTCTTTGAGGTCAAAAAATGGAAAGAATTTATCCCATCTTTCTGCTCGCGGCGGCGAACATTTTCATGTGTTTTGCGTGGTACTGGCACCTGAAGATTGAAGACAAGCCGATCTTTCTAATAATTCTGCTGAGCTGGGGAATAGCGTTCTTTGAATACAGTATTCAGGTTCCGGCCAACCGCATGGGTTACAAATTTTACACCGTCGGACAGCTCAAAGTTATGCAGGAAGTTATAACGATGATAGTTTTCGCCTTTTTCTCGGTTTTCTACATGAAAGAAAAGCTGACTCTGGACTTCCTTTTTGCTGGTTTATGCCTTGTCGGCGCCGTTTTTTTCATGTTCAGACATGCCTTTTGAAGAGATTTTTTCAACAAAGCACAGTTTTTATGGACAAAAAATTTATTTGTATTATAATAACGCGCGATTTTTTTGATTGTTTTTATAATTTTTTGGGAGTTTGACGTGAGATTCACCAAATACTTGATTTCATTAGTTTTTTTGGCAGCGCCGATTTTTACTGCGTTTGCTGCTCCGTATGCCGCACTTGAACTTTGCGCTTTCAGCGACGGTCAGGAATTCCAGCTTTCGACAAAAAATTCCGACGAAGCCGCGCAGCTAGGTTTTCAAAAATTCAAAGAGACAAACACTTTTATCAGACCTTTCAAAGTATTGGTTGACGGCAGGGAAAACAATTCTTTCAAGCCGCTTGAAAAGAAACCGAACTGCATACGCATCAACAAGATTCCTGCAGGGAAACACACTGTTTCGCTCAATCTGAAAGCCGGTGCATACACAACGCTCGAAACTGCTGCTCCGTTTGTTGTCACTTTCAAGGAAGGACTTCTTTTCAACGGAAAAATCAACGTTGCAAAAGGTTCTGTCGCAACAGTTGAAATCCATCAGCAGAAGCGCCGGATCGAGCTTTACCAGGCAGTAACCGGCCAGCCGGTTCCAGACTGCGAATACAGCTGTGAAGTTCCGACAGGCGTTCCGCTTTACTTCATCGAGAAACCGGCCGAGGACAAGGAACCCTGCAAACCTGCTTTCCAGCTTATAGTCGAGAACGAGCGCGATAAAAACCTCGGCTGCTATGACAAAAAAGCAATTGAAACAATGCTCGAGAAATACATTCAGGAAAACAATATTCTGTGCTATCCTGAAGGCGAAGTCGCATTTTTCCGCGTTTTCGGTGAAGGTTGCGTTGTTTCCCCGGCTGTAGATCCTGAAGGTATCGGCATTCTTCCGCCGCAGATCAGAACGGTGCCCGTCCAAAAGAACGAGGCAAAATATTTTATAGCAAGGTACCCGAAAGAAAAAGAACCCTACATTCTCAACGACGAGAAAAAAGGACCGGAAATAATTCTGGAAAAAGATGAAATTGTAGAATTTTTTGAAGAGAAAAACTAGTGAAAATCGGTATTTTCATATCAGGAACCGGCACAAACATGGCTGCAGTTTGCCGTAATTTTGCAGAAAACAAGCTCGCAGGCGTTGACGAAATAAGTTTTGTGCTCTCAGACAAAAAAAATGCACCGGGGCTCGAAAAAGCGGAATCTTTCGGCATAAAAACAATCATTCTGCCGAAAAAGAAAGATGAACCTAAGGAAGATTACGAAACAAGGCTTCTCGAAGCCGTTCGCCCTTTCGGCATCGGACTTATCGTTCTTGCAGGCTTCATGAAAGTTCTCGGCCACACCTTCCTTTCAGGCTACGAAGGAAAAATAATAAATATCCATCCGTCGCTTCTCCCCTCTTTCAAAGGAGTCGATGCTCAGGGTCAGGCTTTCGACTACGGCGTGAAAGTATCAGGCTGCACTGTTCATTTTGTCGACGAGACTCTCGACGGCGGTCCGATAATCCTGCAGCAGCCCGTTTTGAGACACGATGACGACACCAAAGAAACTTTCAAGGCACGGATTCTGGAACAGGAACACATCCTGCTTTCAAAGGCAATAACAATAGTAACTACAGGTAAATATTCAATATCTGGCAGACAAGTTCTGTTTTCAAACAAGGAGGAATTATGAAAATCAAACTTTTTCTCGTAACGATCATTCTGACCGCACTGCTTTATGCGGCAACAAACTACTTCTTCGTAAACTACACCACCAGCAATCTTATTGAATCGGCAAAAAACGCCGTTTCGCAATCTGTCTCGATTTATTCAAAAATCTCAGAGGCTGACAAATTCGATAAAATTCACAAAGTCGAATCGATCGCCAAAAACGCAAAGCTCATCGAAGCTCTTGATCCTGTAAAATGGGAAGAAGTTTCGGAAGAAGTCCTTTCCGCTTTTGCACAGGATGCCCTTGAACACGAAGGCAAAGCAAAAGGCGACATCAAAAGAAGCGAACTTTCGCCGAATGCAAAGGCTTTTGTAGACAAAATCGAAACCGAGATGAACGTCATCAACCAGATATATGACTACAGCGATACGATTTTCGTTGCAGACACGAAAGGAAACATCATCGCGAAGAACCTTGACGGCATTTTCAAAGGCGTCAACCTTTCGAACGAAAAACTTTTCCAGGCGGTACTGCGCGGTACGGCAAACCGTGACGTTATGAAGATAAAAGGTAAGACCTACCTTGTTTCGGCAGCTCCGATATTTGACAAAGGAAACACCATAGGCATTTATTTCTCAGCCGACAATGTTGATTCCGAAGCAGCAAAACACGCTGTCGCAAGCCTTTACGACGAGTCGATTTTCGGCAACCAGCAGTCCAAATTCTACTTCGGATTTTTTGACAAAGCTTCCCTTCTCGGCAGCACGCTCCCGACTCAGCTTCACGAAAGCTTCAAAAAATTCATCAAGGGAAATCAGGATCTTATCGCAAAAATAGACGAAGAAAACACGAAAAGACATGACATGGAAATCGTTCTCAACGGCGAAACATTCTTTGCAAGCGTATCGCGCCATCCGTCGCTTTCCGACAACGAAGATCTTTTCTACCTGTCGCTTGTATCAAGAGACAAACTTCTCGAACCGCTTTCAGCAAAACGCGGAACATTCACTATAGTTGCGATTTTCCTTCTTGTAATCTCGCTTGTTCTTCTCTATATATTCGACGAGCAGAACGGCAGACCGGTCAACAAATTCATGGAAGGAATGCTTGAAATCATCAACGGAAACATCAAGTTCCGCTTCAACAACGATGCAAAAGGCGTTGAAGGCAACCTCAACCAGAATGCAAACATGATGATTGCGACTATACTCGGCGAAAGAATGCCTGACAAAGATAAACCGACTACCATAAAAAAATAGGAGAAAAATATGAGCGGTCTTAACAAAGTTATGCTTATCGGTCGTCTCGGCAGAGATCCCGAAATCAGATATTCGGCAAACAACACCCCGATATGCAACTTTTCACTTGCAACTTCCGACAGAATCAGAAAAGGCGACAATTTCGAAGAAAAAACCGAGTGGCACAGAATAGTTGTTTTCGGAAATCAGGCTGAAAATGCTTCGAAATTCCTCAAAAAAGGTTCCCTTGTTTTTGTTGACGGCAAAATTCAGTCGCGTTCATATCAGGACAAAGACGGAAATGAAAGAACAGTCGTTGAAATCATTGCAAATTCGCTGAATTTCCTCGATCCGAAGGAAAATTCTTTCAACGGTCAGCAGCCGGAACGCACATATCAGCAGAATCCGAAAGACGGCGAAGCTCAGCCGCAGCCGCAGTCCGGAAACGCTCCGAAATTCGACAACGAAGACGACGAACTTCCGTTCTAAGCCCGCGCTTCACCAAATATCAAAATTATCGTTTTTTAAAAATCGCGGAGAATCAAAATGAAACTTAAAGACCGCTGGATGAAGCTCAGAAATTATCAGTCAGACGACTTCTGGGCAATGATTTTCGCCCGTCCGCTGACAATACTTTTTCTTCTGCCGATAGTCGAAAAAAAATGGGTCACGCCGAACAGAATCACAGTCGTCAGCATACTCACGAAACTTGCAGGTTCAGCCTTCGTCTTCTTTGACGGAAGCTATTCAGGCGGAGTTATCGGCGCAATTCTGCTCAACCTCGGGCTGGTGCTTGACAACATGGACGGAACCGTTTCCCGCTTCCGCAACTGCCCTACGAAATTCGGCTTTTATCTCGACAAAATTTCAGATGCAGTCACTATGACACTTATGTTCTGGGCGATAGGATTCCGGGCTTACAACGAAAATTACGAAGCTCCGTTTTTTGCCGACAAACGCATCGATTTGATTATGCCGCTCATGGCTGCGACAGTCACCTACATCGCCGGATACGCAAAATGGGTCAGTGAAAGAGTTCTGCTTGACCTCAAAATAATCGAGAATCACCGCAAAGGAACCCTCGATGATTTCGGTGCTTCAATGGACAGGTGCCCGACATGGTCGACACCGCCTAAACGCACTGTTACCGATTGGATAAAATGGTTCTGCTATGCAGTATTCTCGATCTTAAAAGTCAACGAAGTCGATATATTCTTCTGGGCCGGATTAGCTTTGATCACTAAACAATACTGGCTTTTCACACGTCTTGACTGCGGTCTCATAATATGCGGAATAATCGTTGTTCCGATCATGTTTTCAGTCAAAGTAATCAAAAGAGAGCGCGAAATTTCCAGAATTCCAAAAAATGACAAGTGATACCCGGACTCTGAAAATCATAGCAAAAATCAAAAGCGACTTCCCGACAAAGTTCGGCATTCCGCGTCAGAGCGGGCTTGCACCCTCACTTACGGCAAGAATTGTTTTTGAGAAAGATTTCCGCTTTGCCGAAGCACTTTCCGGACTTGAAAATTTTTCGCACATCTGGCTCATCTGGGGATTCTCGGAAGCTGTGCAGGAAAACTGGTCTCCGACAGTGCGCCCTCCGCGTCTCGGCGGCAACAGAAAAGCCGGCGTTTTTGCAACGCGGTCACCTTTCCGACCCAACAGTCTCGGACTCTCGGCCGTGAAAATAGAAAAAATAGAAAACTGCGAAATATTTGTCAGCGGCGCCGACCTCATGGACGGAACTCCTGTCTACGATATAAAACCTTACCTTCCGGCAGTCGATGCACTGCCTTCGGCGACCGATCTTTTCGACAGAATTGCAGAAAAAGAACCTCTGGAAGTCATTATTCCGACCGAATTTACCGGTGGAATTCCGGCTGAAAAAATCGAACCGCTCAAAGAGATACTGGCGTTAGACCCGCGTCCGGCCTATCAGAACGATCCGGAAAGAATTTACGGCTTTCAGTTTGCCGGACTTGAAATAAAATTCAAAGTCGAAGACAAAACTCTTGTCGTCGTTTCCGTTCAGAAATAAAATTTTACAGGATTTTTCGTGATTTAAAGAGAGAGGCTACTTGTTTTCGCCTTCGAAAAGCTTCAGGAATTCTTTGTTGGGGTCAACCTGCGCTTTGGATCTGAGTTTTTCAACATAAGCTTCGTAGATCTGGCCTTTTTTGGCTGTTGCAAGATTTGCCTTGATCCCTGCTTTGGAATTTTCAAATTCAGCCATATCAGCTTCAATGTGTTTCTTTATCTCAGCGACAACATATTTGTTTTCTTCGGTTTTGAAAACTTCGTCAAGAAGTTTCGGTTCAGGATCCGAGAAAAGTTTTTCTATAAACTTCTGGCTTAAACCGATTCCGGCAGCGAAAGGCAATTTTTTCGTAACGGAAATTTCTCTTCCGCGGAGATCCCAGTCAGCGAATGCAGCCGAGATTTCTTCAGCGGAAAGTTCCGGTTTTTCTTTAAGCATTTCAAGAAGTTTTGCCGAATCAGCCTTAATTTTTTCTTCAAGCTTAGGAGCAAGAAGCAGATCTTTTGCCACGTCATTTTTTACATTTTCGAAAACAGTCTGGCCTTCGCCTTTCGAATATTTCGAAACATTGTCTTCAAAAGCCATTTTTGCCTTTGATTCATTATCCTTAAGGTAAGCCGCCGCTTCATCATCCGTAATAGCCGAGAGAAGTTCGTTTTTCTTTTCGGCTTTCAGGTTGGAATCAGAGAAAACATAGACGAAAGCATTGATTTTCTCGTTCGCAATGACGAATTCATCCTTTGCTTCGGTATCTGAAACAGTGATGTTGTCAACGAGATAGTTTCTGAGTTTTTTGGCCATGAGCTGCATTCTGACGCGGTGTTCGTAAGCCGCAATTGTAGTATTCAGCGTGAATTTAACCATATTGTTGTAGGATTCTTTGTCAAAAGCGCCGTTTTTCTGGAAATAGGGATTTTTCAGAATTTCGTTGCTGACTTCTTCGTCGGAAACCTTGAAACCGAGCTTTTCAGCTTCCTGAGCCACAAGAATTTCGCCGATAAGACCGTTCAGAGCTTTCTCTGAAATTTTATACTGTTTCGCCATTTCACTGTTGAAATTTCCGATATATCTCTGATAGTAATCCATCAGATTCGAGTAAGCGAAACGGAATTCCGACATTGTGACGATTTCGCCGTTGACAGATACGGCACTGTTCTGCGTTGAGCTGCAGCCGGCTTTGTCGCCCGGGCCGAAAGAAATAACGAATGTAACGATGATCGCCGCAAACATGAGCGTTATGAGCAGCGAACTTCCTTTTTTTCTGATGTCCTGAAACATTTAAAACCTCTAATAAATAAAGATACAAAAAATAACCGGCGGGCATTCTACAAATAGTTACCGAAAAAGCAATATTTTATTTATTCAAGATATAGAGAGGTGACCTGACACATCCCGGAATTATTGCAGAAGTTCTTTCAGTTTCTCTTCCGCAGCTTCTGTCATCACCGGAAAAAAGGCAAGTTCCTCAGGCGTGAATCTGCCGAGAACGAATGAGGCGACATCCCCTTTTTTCGGTCTGCCGATACCGATTTTTATGCGGAGAAAATTCGGACTTCCGATGGAATTTGCTATTGATTTAAGACCGTTATGCCCTGCAAAACCGCCGCCTTCACGGAATGAGACAACTCCGGATTCCGTTTCGATATCGTCATGCACGACGACAATTTCACGGTCGCTAAGTTTGAAAAAAGACTTCGCCGCCTGAACACTTTTTCCGCTTAAATTCATGAAAGTTTCAGGCTTTAAAAAGCAGTGCTGACGCCCGGAAAAATCTTTTTTTGCGAACATTCCGAAAAATTTCTGACTCCAGCGCAGATCCTGTGTAAGCGACATATTTTCAGCAACGATAAAGCCTGAATTGTGTCTTGTGAGTTTGTATTCAGAACCATGATTTCCCAAAAAAACGACAAGCATGCTACTCTGCCGTATTTTTACCGGTTTCTTCTTTTGCCGGAGCAGATTTTTCCTCGCTTTCGGATTCACTTTCATCTGAAGAAGACTCATCTTCGCCGTCCTCTCCTTCTTTCGGCAGAGGAAGCTGGTTGGCAAGTCTGCCGTGATGCCATACACCGTATCTCACCGCGCCGTTTTTCCCAGTGAATCTGCCCATTCCGTGGTATGCACCGTTAAGAAATTCGCCTTCATAAACACCTGATTTCATGGTTTTTTTACCATTTCCCGTCAGTGCTCCCTGCTTTATTTCGCCTTCGTAGACGTCCCCGTTGGCAAAGACGTATTTTCCGGTGCCTTCAGGGTTGTCGGCTTCGAAATCACCGGTATAGACATCCCCGTTTTTCTTGGTCAGTTTCCCCTGACCTTCACGTTTTCCGTCAACGAAATCTCCTTCGTAAACCGAGCCGTTGCGGTAGGTCATCTTTCCCTTTCCGCTCCGCTTGTCGTCGTTGAATTCGCCGTCGTATTCTGCGCCGCTCGGGAAAATCATAACGCCGTGACCGTGTCTGAAATTTTTGCTGAAATTTCCGCGGTATTCCCTTTCGTCTGGGAAACGGTAGACACCCTCACCTTCCATCATATCTTTGACGAAAGAGCCTTCGTACCTGGCGCCGCTCGGAAAAATCAGCGTTCCCTGACCATGGCGCAGACCGTCTTTAAATTCGCCGATATATTTTGTACCGTCTTTCAGCGTAAGTTCACCCTGACCGTTGTAGTGGCCGTTCTCGAAAAAACCTTTGTAGCGGTCGCCGTTTGCATAAATATATTCACCTTCACCGTATTTTTTGTGATCCTTGAAACCGCCGATATAACGGTCGCCGTTCGGCAGATTGTGGATTCCGTTTTCCGTAATCCCGTCATCCCGCTCTTCCTTTTCTCCGGTTTTCTCCGGCACATTTTTTTTGCCGGAAGTCTTTTTTTCGGCAGTTCCGCACGAAAAAAGCGTCAAACACAAAAAACAGCAGAAAACACAAAGTACTTTTTTCATATTTCCCCCTACCAGATAATTGAACAAGACTCGACACCGAGAATTTCAGTTGCATCGCCGCCCAGTTCAGGAATATTCTGCGGACTGAAAAGTTCCGCATGTCCGCTGCTGAAAATCAAGCTTCCCGCAGAACCAGTTTCTATCACAGCTTTATCTATCTTAAATGAGCCGATTCCGAATGCGTGATAACATGAAAATTTATACTTTGAATCAATCTCGCCGACAATCAGCCTTGCTTCGCTTTCATCAGCGACTCCGACGATGTGTTCGCCTTCTGTCACGGCATCGGCCTTGATTCTAAGCAGAACAACCGGATTTCCGAGAGTTTGCGTGGAAGGATTATAAGGAATCTGATAAACTTCGACAACCTTGCCGTCACGTTCATCGCCGCCTGATCTGACAAATGAAATTATTGTTCCGTCGGGAATGAGCGGCATCGAAGAGATATTGCCTGACGCAAAACTTTTAAGCAGAAGCTGGCTTTCCGAAGTCGGGTACGAGTTGTTCAGAATGACAGAATACTCCCCTGCAAACTTGGCATTTCCGTAAGGTGCAGGAATAGTTAATTCGTACTCGAAAGCGGCTTCGACATTGCACAGATCATCCCAATCCTTACATTTTTCAGCTGAACATTCAGCTGTTTTCTCTTCCGCACATGCGCTGTCAAAACACTCTCTCCAGCGCCTGTAATAAAGCTGTGCCTCATCACTTCCTTTCATATAACAGCTGTTGATACAATCGGAGTCATCCTCGGTACAGCCTTTGGAACAGGCGATAATTCCCTCGCATGTCGACCAGAAATCCTGGGGAGACGAAGAATCATCGTCAACATCCGGAGTGTCATTATCATCGTCGCCGGTTTCACTGCCGTCATCAGGCTGTACGACCGGATCAGTATCGGAAGTATCGGAAGTATCAGCAGTATCGGCAGTATCTTTGTCGGGAACAGTATCTGCCGTATCGTCATCTTTTCCAGAATCGCCGGTATCGCCGTATTTGTCATAGTCATTGCCGCTGCTGCCGCATCCGACAAAAAAGAAGAGAACGGCAAACAGAATAAACAAGGAATTTTTTTTCATGGTTCCTCCTAAATATCGTAATAATCTTCGTTTTGCGGATAATAATTCTGTTCCAGAACGATTTTTTCTATATCTTCGACCTTTCTTTCGCCCTCGGCTGCTATAAGTTCACGAACCTGAGCCTGAGTGGAAGCTATCACCGGTTTCACATATTCGTCCTTGAAATGAACAAGAAAAAGCATTTGTTTCAAATCGTCTCCGACTTTGCTGATAGACATTTCAACCTCCTAAAAATGACGAAAGATTTTAGTAACTCCCGTTTTTCTGTCAAGGAATCGCAAATAAGACAATCCTCTCAGCAGAAGCTTTTCTAATCCCTGCTGAAAAAATCGCGTGTATAGACCTTTTCTCTGACATCGCTCAAAACAGCATCGAACCTGTTCGCGATTATCACATCACTCATTTTTTTGAATTTTCCGATATCGTTCACGACAAGCGAATTAAAAAAAGTCGTACCGTCGGCAAGACTCGGTTCATAAATAACGAGCGTAACCCCTTTTGCCTTTATGCGCTTCATTATTCCCTGAATAGCCGAAGCTCTGAAGTTGTCACTGTTGCTTTTCATCGTAAGACGGTAAACACCGACTATGACCGTTTTTTCCTTGGCCGCATCCCAGTCACTGCTTCCTGTGTAATATCCAGCGCGCTCTAAAATGCGGTCGGCAATAAAATCCTTTCTCGTACGGTTGCTTTCGACTATCGCCTGAATCAGGTTTTCAGGCACGTCGGCATAGTTCGCAAGAAGCTGTTTTGTATCTTTCGGAAGACAGTAACCGCCGTATCCGAACGAAGGGTTGTTGTAGTGATCCCCGATTCTCGGATCCAGGCATACCCCTTTTATGATGTTTGCCGTTTCCAGCCCTTTTATCTCCGCATAAGTATCAAGTTCGTTGAAGTAGCTGACCCTCAGTGCGAGATAGGTATTTGCGAAAAGTTTGACCGCCTCGGCTTCGGTAAAATCCATGAAAAGCGTCGGGACATCCTTTTTTTCAGCTCCTTCCTGAAGAAGTTTCGCGAAAATTTCAGCGACTCCGTGCGTTTTCTCATCGCAGCCGACAATAATTCTGCTAGGATAAAGGTTGTCGTAAAGCGCTTTAGACTCACGCAGGAATTCCGGGCTGAAAAGTATGTTCTCACAATTTTTCTTTTCGCGGATATGTCTCGTAAAACCTACCGGAACCGTCGATTTTATAACCATGAAAGCAGCCGGATTGACACTCCTGACAAGGTCAATGACTGCTTCGACCGCACTTGTATCGAAAAAATTTTTCTGCGGATCATAATTCGTCGGCGCCGCAATTATTACGATATCTGCATCGGCATAAGCCGTCGCTCCGTCGGTTGTCGCTTTAAGATTCAACTTTTTTCCGGCCAGATACTTTTCAATATATTCATCCTGAACCGGTGACTTGCCGGAATTGAGAAGCCTGACCTTTTCCGGAATAATATCCACCGCAGTCACATCGTGATGCTGTGAAAGAAGAACCGACATCGACAAGCCGACATAACCGGTGCCGGCAACCGCAATTTTAAGATTTTCGAATTCACGCAAGTCCTACAGTCTCCACCACATCAGTCCGCTCTGCCTTAAATCATCTATGCTGTAGATTCCTTTGACATCAATCAGGACATTTTTTTCATCAGCGCGGCATTGTCTGTAGAAAGAATTAAAACCGGCAAGGGACATTTTCCTGAAGGCCTCGTGCGCAACAGCAAGAATCACACAGTCAATGTCATGCAGTTCTTCCATTTTAACAAGATTTACACCGTATTCTTTCTGTGCTTCGTCTTTGTCAGCCCATGGATCAACAACGACAGGATTTACACCGTATTCTTTCAAGCGGTCAATAATATCTGCGACTTTACTGTTTCTGATATCCGGACAGTTTTCTTTGAATGTCAGACCTAGAATAGCAATCTTCGAAATTCTGATAGTTTTTCCGGCAAGAATCATCTGCCTTATTGTCGTTTCCGCAACGAATTTGCCCATCCCGTCATTAACCATTCTGCCGTTCAGGATTATCTGGCTGTGATATCCGAGTTTTTCTGCTTCATAAGTGAAATAATAAGGATCGACTCCTATGCAGTGACCGCCGACAAGGCCAGGTCTGAAGCCAAGTGCATTCCACTTTGTATTCATGCCGTCAACAACTTCATTGGTATCGATTCCCATGCGGTCAAAAACCATGGCAAGTTCATTCATGAAGGCGATATTGATATCTCTCTGGCTGTTTTCTACGACTTTTATCGCTTCGGCAGTCTTTATGGTGGAAACGGGATAAGTACCGACTTCAATTACCAGATTGTAAACCTTTTCGATTTCCTTGCAGCTTTCTTCATCCATACCGGAAACTATCTTTTTTATGTTTTCCAGTCTGTGTTTTTTATCTCCGGGATTGATTCTTTCCGGGCTGTAGCCGACCTTAAAATCAATACCGCACTTCATCCCCGATTCCTTTTCAAGAATGGGAATGCAGATATCTTCCGTAACACCGGGATAAACCGTGGATTCATACACAACTATAGAACCTTTACTCAAATGCTTTCCGACAATATGGCTCGCACTTTCAACAGGATCCAGATTCGGGGTATGGTCATTGTTTACCGGTGTAGGAACTGCAACAATAATAAAGCTGGCGTCTTTCAGGCGCCCGGGGTTATCGGTAAACTCCACCTTTGTTTCTTTAATTGTCTTGGCTCCCACTTCCAACGTAGGGTCTATGCCTTTTTTATAAAGAGATATTTTGTGTGAATTGGAATCAAAACCTATAACATTGACCTTTTTGGCAAAAGCTACAGCTATAGGCATTCCCACATATCCAAGTCCCACAAGTGCCAACTTTGTTTTTTTGTTAATCAACTGTTCGAATACATCCATTGTCAATCTCCGACATAACAATCAACATTCTATAATATCCTTTTACCTTCCTTCGTACATTTTTTGTAGTAGAGACGTTCACCGATACGTCTCAGAGACGTCATTATATGGTGTCTCTAAAAAAACCGATGTATTATACTCAATTTTTGGGGAAAAGCGACAATTCATAAAAACTATTCTTCCTCATTTAAAGAGGAAATTTTACTGATATCCTGCATTTTTCCACGGAGTATCTCAGCTGCTTTCTCCTTAATTTGCTTTCATCAATCGGCAAAACTACAACTCCTCGCTGACACACTCCGAAATCTGCCGTTTTGCTCTGTCAATCACGAACGAAACAGCAATTTTCTTGCGCGGATCCGACATAAATTCATCAGCATAACCTCGGGTTTTTATTTGATTTATACCTTCAACCGCAGTAATCGGAGCCATCTTATATTCAAAAATATAGATATAATCTTCCGTCTTGATGACAGCATCTGCCCTACCATGATACGAAGAAAGTTCGCTCGTGATGTTTGCCGCCATAACACGTAACATCACATAAATCAGTGACGAAAAATAATTTTCGTTTTCTTTCGGGATTATCTGGTATGGAATCGAAGCCATAATCGAATTGACCCCGACAACGAAGCCGTTGAGATTACCTGCTTTCAAAGCCCGCATCACAGAATTCTTTTTTGCGTTCAGCTCTCCGTCAGAAATGTCCGCGAAGTTTACGAAAAGATAGTTGGCAAAAGACCGTCTGACTTCTTCATTCGGATAATCGAGAACATACTGGTCGAATTCGTTTTTTTCTACAATCGTGAGGTATCCGGTCTGAAACATCAGTGCCGCCAGATCAATTTTCATAACATCGAAGTTGTTAAGTGAAGTCTCCGAAAGTGTAATCTTATCAAGTAACTTAACGTTCACTCCGTTCTTGTAGATGAAATCTGCCAAAAGTTTAGGAAGACCGCTTTCAAACCAGAAGTTCTTAAACTCTTTTGCAGCGAAAAAATTAAGCATTGAAAAGGGATTGTAAATGCGTGTTCTGCCGTCGAATTTGTATCCGTCATACCAGAAACCTAGCTTTTCATCGAGTTCATCACGAGAAATTTCAAGTTCTTCGCAAACCGCATCTTTGTATTCGCTGAAATATTCATTCAAATCTTCTTTCGTGAATCCGCAGATCGCCGCAAAATTCTTATCCATTGAAATATCAACCAAATTGTTGAGTTCCGAAAAAACGGAAAGTTTGGAGAAGCGTGAAATTCCTGCAATAAACACAAATCTCAACATATCACTGCAAGCCTTGATCGCACCGTAAAAATTGCGGAGGATCATGCGGTTTTTCTCGGCTTTTTCAGTATTGTTGATGTAATCGATTATCGGTTTGTCGTATTCATCAACCAAAAGAACAACCCTCTCTCCAGTCTTGCTGTGTAAATCCGCGATCAGATTGATAAAACGCTCTTTCAGCGATTCTCCACGCAACTCAACTTTATATTTTTCCGCATTGTCCTGAAGAGCAAAATCAAGTGCGTCATCCAAAACTTTTGTAGCAAAATCTATCTTTGTGAAATCAATTCTGATAACAGGAACAGGTTTCCAATCAATTTTATCTTCGATCCAAAGCCCTTTAAAAAGTTCTTTTTTACCCTCAAACAAATATTTAAGCACTGAAATCAGCAGTGATTTTCCGAATCTGCGAGGACGCGACAAAAAAACATATTTAGAAAGATTGGACAAATTAAAAATCAGTTCCGTTTTGTCTGCATAAATTGCATTAAATTCAACAAGACCGGCAAAATCCTGCTCGCCAATAGGCAATCTTTTCAACATGGGAATACCTCCATCAATATCGTTCTTATCAAAAATAACGATAATATCGGTTCGCGCCGTCGATATTTCGTAATTTTGAGATTTCGACATGTCAACAAGAAAATCGGCACGTCGAAAAAAACGACAAGAACGAAAAAAAACGCCGTATTATATTTAATTTCACTAAAAAATCTATTGCGTCTCGCGCGAAAAACATCTAAATTTAGGGCTACGAATCTATTTTCTTATCTTTACCACTATAATTGCCGTTATATACGAGATTCATACGAATCAGGTTTCGCAGTGGAAAAATGAGTTTCCGGAGCGTTTTACCGAGATGTTTGACAACACGAGTACTAAAGAGAAAAGAAGCAATGGAATCAAGGAAGAACAGCGTTTAAAGCGGACAGGTCAGCTGACAGTTAAGGTGGTCTGGTTAAAAATTCATAAAAAACTACGATTCAGTGTCACATTTGAGAAACGAACTTGATAAATTTTCAGGTTTTATAACTATAAAAGAGACCATTCGGCTAACGATTACTACCTTCCTTCGTACATTTTTTTGTAGTAGTTCTGGTATTCGCCGCTGATGATCTCTTCCCACCATCCGCGGTTGTCGAGATACCATTTTATCGTCTTTTTGATTCCGTCGGCGAATTTGGTTTCGGGCAGCCAGCCGAGTTCGTTGTGAATTTTTGTCGGGTCGATCGCGTAGCGCATATCGTGGCCGAGTCTGTCCTTGACGTGTGTTATCAGGCTTTCGGGTTTGCCGAGTTCCTTGCAGATAAGTTTCACGATATCGATATTTTTCATCTCGTTGTGGCCGCCGATGTTGTAGATTTCGCCGGCTCTGCCTTTGTGAATAACGAGATCTATCGCCTTACAGTGGTCTTCGACATAGAGCCAGTCGCGGACGTTGAGCCCTTCGCCGTAAACGGGAAGCGGCTTGTCGTTCAGGCAGTTCGCGATCATCAGGGGAATCAGCTTTTCGGGGAAATGGTAAGGACCGTAGTTGTTCGAGCAGCGTGAAATCGTTGCCGGAAGCCCGAAAGTGCGGTGATAAGCCATAACCAGAAGGTCTGCCCCCGCTTTTGAACTTGAATACGGGCTGCTCGTGTGGATCGGAGTCTCCTCAGTGAAGAAAAGATCAGGCCTGTCAAGCGGAAGATCGCCGTAAACCTCATCGGTCGAAACCTGATGATATCTTTTTATTCCGTATTTCCGGCAGGCATCCATGAGAACGCTTGTTCCGATAATGTTTGTCTGCAAAAAAACTGACGGATCTTCGATACTTCTGTCAACGTGGCTTTCTGCGGCGAAATTGACGATGATGTCTGGTTTTTCCTCTTCAAAAAGTTTGTAGACACCCGCTCTATCGCAGATATCGAGCTTCACAAAGCGGAAATTCGGTTTGTCCATGACACTTTTCAAAGTGCTCAGATTTCCCGCGTAAGTAAGTTTGTCAAGGCAGATAATCCTGTAATCTGGATGTGTCTCAAGTATATGGAAAATGAAGTTCGAGCCGATAAATCCCGCGCCGCCTGTAACAATAACCGTTTTTTTCATCGCTCCTCCTAAAAATAGCTGCTCCCCTAAGTTAGGGGAGCTGTCAGCTTGCTGACTGTGGAGTGTGTTAGTATTTTCACACACGCCCCCGCCTTTCGGCACCCCCTCTAACTTAGAGGGGGAATCAAAATCGCCGTATAATATTCAAATTTTAGTAATAATCCACGTAATATTATTTTCCTTCCGCGATTGAAAGCAGATACTGGCCGTAATCTGTCATTTTGAGTTCGTTTCCTATTTCTTTAAGCTGATCTGTGGTTATAAATCCGCGTCTCCATGCGATTTCTTCGATGCAGGAAACGTAAAATCCCTGCCTGTCCTGCACAGCTTCGACAAATTCCGCCGCCTTCAGCATATTTGCCGGCGTTCCGGTGTCAAGCCACGCCATGCCGCGCCTGAGTAAAGTGACTTTCAATTCGCCCATTTCAAGATATGCGTTGTTTACAGCAGTGATTTCGATTTCGCCGCGAGCCGAAGGTTTCACGTTTTTCGCGATTTCCACAACACGGTTGTCATAGAAATAAAGCCCCGGAACGGCATAGTTGCTCTTCGGGTGCTCCGGTTTTTCCTCAATCGAGACAACTTTGTAGTTTTTGTCGAATTCAACTACACCGAACGAGCGGGCATCCTTCACCGGATAGCCGAAAATCGTTGCTCCGACCTTGTTTTCCATAGCATGACGAAGCGTTTTCGTCATATCCTGACCAAAAAAAACATTGTCACCCAGAATCAGGCACACGCTGTCATTCCCGATAAAATCCTCTCCCAGAATAAAGGCATCGGCAAGTCCGCGCGGCGTATCCTGCACTTTGTAGGCAAACTTCATTCCAAGCCTTTCGCCGCTTCCAAGCAGCCTTTCGTAAAGCGGAGTATCCTCAGGCGTCGAAATAATCAGCACTTCGCGGATTCCTGCAAGCATTAGGATCGAAAGCGGATAGTAAATAAGCGGCTTGTCGTAGATCGGCAGAAGCTGCTTCGAAACAGCCTTCGTCATCGGATAAAGCCTGGTTCCTTTGCCTCCGGCAAGAATGATTCCTTTCATTTTTATCTCCTTTCCAAAATTATTCCGCAGATCCTGTCAACATCTTCCAGAGCGAGGTCTGCATAAAGCGGCAGAGTCAGCACTCTGTCGGCGAAATATGCGGCGACCGGCGTTTTTTCCGCGCCTGAAGCCGGAAGATCTTTGTAACAGTCGAATGTGTTTGTGAGCGGATAGAAATATTTTCTCGCGACAATTCCGTTTTCGGCAAGTTTTGCGAAAATTTCATCTCTCGAAGCTGTGAAACCGTCAAAAACAACGGGAAAATATGCGTAATTCGGAGTAACATTTTTATCCGGTTTGCAGAGTTTTATCCCTTTCACTCCGTCAAGGTGAGCACAGTAACGCTCGACAACGGCTTTTCGTTTTGCGATTTCACCATCAAGATGGCGCAGATTGCAAATTCCCATCGCCGCCTGGAATTCGCTCATTTTCGCGTTTCCACCGACAAATCCTACACTTTCAGGGCTCGTTATGCCGAAATTTTTCATACTGTTGAGTTTGTCAACAAGTGGATCTTCCGAAAAACAGACCGCGCCGCCCTCGATCGTGTTGAAGACCTTGGTCGCATGAAAGCTGAACATCGAAGCATCACCGAAACAAGCGGATGAAACGCCTTTGTATTTCACCGCGAAAGCATGAGCCGCATCATAAATCACCTTCAGATTGTGCTTTTTCGCAATATCGGCGATTTTTTCAACGTTGCACATATTCCCGTAAACATGAACAGGCACAATCGCGACCGTTTTTTCGGTTATCAGAGCCTCGATTTTGTCTGCATCCATCGTATAATTTTCAGGATTTACGTCACAGAAAACAGGAGTCAGGCCGTTTCTAACAATCGCATGAGTCGTCGAAGCAAACGTGAAAGGAGTCGTAATAACTTCGGAACCTTTCGGAAACTCAAAAGCCGCAATTATGTTTTCAAGCGCCAGATGTCCGTTCGTAAAAAGCACAACATGCGGCACTCCCAGCATCTTTTCAAGCTCAGCCTGGAATTTCTGGTGCTTAGCTCCCGAATTCGTGAGCCAGCGGCTCTCCCAAAGCTCTTTTATCTCCTCGCAATACTCCTCAAAATTTGGCATCGAGGAACGGGTAACGTTTATTGTCATGGCGTTTCTCCTGATTTTAAAAAATCATAATACACTTTCTGAAACCAAAATGTGAAGTGCCAGACTATCACGAAAAACGACAAACTCGTTGTTGCTGAACGATATTTCTTTTTCATTATTTATGGCAGGTTCTTTGCAGGCATAATACTCTTTAGCCCTGTATTCCTTCCCGAGATATCTGATAACGGCACCGTTGAAATGTTTTTGTGAATTGATTTTGCCTCTTATCGTTCTGATACCGTCATTTTCCAAATCGATAGTATAATCCGCTTCAGTGATTTTCTTTCTGTACGTACCGCCGGTAATTGCTACAGCCTTTTTGTCACCGCTTAAAAACGCAACCACATCTTTCAGCAAAGAGGGAATTCCGTCCATTAATCTGCAGTTCAGTTCATGCGGCGTATCAGTCTCGAAAACATCAACGTTGTATTGATTTATCAACAGTCCTTCATCAATACCGCCGGTAAGCTGATAGCATGACAGGCAGGTGGATGGTTCTTGAAGAAGAATTGTCCACACAACCGCATGTGCTCCGCGGTTTGTATGCAAATCGCCGCCATGGAAATTTATAACACGGTAGTTGTCAACAATGGATGCAGGGAGAATAAATTCAAATTTGTACATCAGAATTACATCGACAGTTTTAAAAAGATCCGTCTGTTGAAGCAGTTCTTTTTTATTATTTATTTCAATGTAGTTGATTCCGTGAGAAGCAACAATAGTCCTGTAATCATAGGAAATTCTTCCGCTCTTTCCGATAGCAAAACACAATTCGAAGTCTTTATTATTTACTAAATTCAACAGCATTCTCTCGGAATATCCTAAATATCCGACCTTAATCATATTTTCACCCCGGCATCGTTGTTTAAAAACGCTAAAAATATATTATTTTAAACCCTTCCTCAACTTGGCTGACGACTTTATCAAGTTTTTCAACAGAATCAGAACATGCAATGAAAAAGCCTATTCTCGCCGAATCGTTTTTGGCATCTTCTATTGTGTCGCCAATACCGAAGTTAAGTTTATATTCCTTTATGTCAGGCTCGTTCTCCAGATAATCAAGACCAAGAATATTTTTTACTTTTCCGCCGCCTGAAGGGGTTTTAAAGAACTTCAGAATCGAAGCTCTTTCCTTATATTCATCCTTGATGGAGAAATCCTTGTTCTGGACATTACCGGTAGCACATTCAATGAGATATTTGTAAGTGTCATAACCAGACATGAACTGCGTTATCACCGATGAAATCATATTGCCGCCGCCGCGGGCGCCGATCTCAATCAGATAAAACTCACCGTCCTCACATTTGTATTCCGCATGAGTGAAACCGTATTCCAGCGGTGATGCCATAACAAAAGCATCATTGCCTGCCTTCAGTTTTTCGTAATCGAAACGAGGATTGGCGTGCGTGAAATAAAGCTCGTTAGCGATATTGACATTGTGTTTAAAGTGTTTTTTCTCGCTGATTGCCAGTGTATAATGCGCGTTCGGGGTTTTAATGCCGTCAACAGTAAACTCTGTTCCGACAATATATCTTTCAGCAAGAACAGCGTGCTCAATTCTGGAAAAAGACAAGGATTCCTCGAAATGTTCTCTGACTTCCGCTTCGGTTTCAGCCTTGAAAACACCGTGGCTTGCGTTGCTGTCAAGGGGTTTGATTATGATCGGCTTTCTCAAATTTTTAAGAAACTCGACTGCCTCATCAGCCGTTTTACACAATCTGTATTCCGGTGATTTTAAACCATGTTTAATGCAGAACTCGCGCATAAGGAACTTGTCTGTGAAAAGTGCGGCCGTTTCTTTTGACATCGCTCTGAGTTTCAAGCGGTTTCCCAGCTCTGCCACAACAGGCATCGCTATATCGCATTCATCAGAAACAATTGCATCAACGGCGTGTTCTTTAGCGTACTTTTCTATGTTGTCAACAGCAAATATATCGCTTCTGAAAAATTCGTCAGCAACTTCGGCGCATGGCGGATTCTGTTCGGGACTTACGACACAAAGCCAATGTCCCATTTCTTTTATTTTTTTTACCAGCGGCAGCTGCCACTTACTTCCTGGAAGAACAAGAACTCTTGACATTGCAGACCTCATTTCTATTGAACAAAACGGTTGAACCCGAGTGATTTCAGCTCTGATTCCACAAAAGAATCGTCATATTCATTATTTTCAATTACACGCTTTATAATTTCCAGACATTCTTTTATTGTTTCCACGCTTTCCGCACCTACGCCTATACGGATAAAACGCTCGGTGCTTTGACCGTAAGCCGTTCCGGGAACAACTGATATCCCATATTTCATCAGAAGATAAAGTCCTAAATCCATTGATGATTTTTTGTAGTTTCCGATATTTACGAAAATATAGAAAGTGGCCGATCCTTCAAACGGTTCCAAACCGATTTTTTGCATAGAATCTACAACTTCAGCACGTTTTCTGACAACAGCTTCAGCCTGCGGCAGCGTTATCTTGATAATATCTTTGAAATAGTGTGCAACATACATCGCAAGCAGTGTTGCCGGGCATGTTATCAGATGCTGGTTGAGTTTAAGAATGTTATAGGTAACTTTCGGTGCTGCAATCGCATATCCGAGTCTCCACCCTGAAATGCCGAGGTTTTTAGAAAGAGAATTTACAACAATAATTCCGTCTTTATCAGGCACGACATTAACCATAGAAGTGAACTTTCCGTCTATAACAAAATCGCTGTATGCCTCGTCGGCAAGAATATAAATGCCTTTCGGGCGGCAGATTGAGTAAAGTTTTTCCATCTCTGCTTTCGTATACATTCTGCCGGCAGGATTGTTCGGGTTGCAGATAATCACCATTTTTGTTTTTTCGGTAAAATATTTTCCGAATTCTTCAACCGGACAATCGTAAGGTATAAATTTCGGAACACCGTTTGCAAGCTTGATTTCTTCAGGATAACTCAACCATGCAGGTTCAGGAATAAGAACTTCGTCATCAGGATTCAAAACAGCCTGAAAAGCCATATAAATAAGCGGTTTTGAACCTGCCGAAATAATGATTTCATCGTCAGGATTTACCGGCGCGTTATATTTTTCCGAGTAATATCCGGAGACAACCTTTCTGAGTTCCGGCAATCCCCTGCTTTCCGAATAGTGATACCCTTTTTTGAAATCGATATCGTCAAGCGGAAACATCGGAATATCAAAAAAAGCTTCTCCCAAGGAAAGAACCTTGATTTTGTCACCGCGTCTTTTCATAGCATAGACAATATTGTTCATGTAGACTGAAAGAGCTTCCGGAATAGCGTTCACCTTATCGCTCAACTGCATTGCAGGATAAGTTATACCATTTTTCATTTTCACCTCTTATAACACAATATCATTGTATTTTTCAATCACGCACTCGTGAATTTTCGTCTCTTTGTCGTAATTCACTCCGACAAGAAGCAGGTTGTCTAAATAATTCTCCAGAACCGCCGGATAGCGTTTTTCTTTTATCTGTCTTATCGCGGTGTCCGCATCCTTGTTGTACTTCAGTTCGATAACCATTGCAGGATCTTTTTTGTCAAGCGGAATAAATGCAATATCCGCAAAACCTTTGCCTGAAGGAAGCTCTTTAACGATCGTATATTTTGAACGTGCAGTATAATAAGCAAGGATTATCGCGGTTTTAAGCGATGACTCGTCGTTGTAGTCAAGCGGATCGGCAACATTCAGGTGTGCATTGTCAAGCGCCGCCGCAACCATTTCTGATTCACCTTCAATTGTCCATTTTAAAAGACGGTTGGAATCTTCAATCATTTCAGCAATTTTATTAAAATTCTCAGCATCTCCTACTGCCGACTCCCACTCCTGCCTGATTTCCTTGTTAGGAATGCGGCAGAGTCCGGTTGATTTGTCATAATTGAGATATCCGAGATGAATCAGATATGTCAGAACATTGTCTTTATTTTTGATTTCGTTCAGGGAATTTCTGAAATTAACCACGTTTACAGGTACCTGTTCTCCGCTCATCATATCTGCAACTACACTTTTAATACCGTCGAAATCAAGTTTTATATAGTCAGAAACCGCTTCATAAGAACCGGTAATCGTCCAGTAATTTGCATATTCGTGCTCTGTCATCGCATTGACTACGGAATTCGGATTATAAACACTGATTTTGCCGATTTTGTAGCCGTCATACCAGTTTTCACACTCTTTAAACTTCATTCTGTATTCTTTGCATAGAGCCTTGACCTCGGTTTTTGTAAAACCGAAATATTCTTCAAAACCAATCGGATTCAACATATTCGATTCTTTGAAAACATTAAGTTTCGACTGAACTTTATCTCGGATTATCGGCAGAATTCCGGTAATATAGGCAAGAGCGATCGCCGGAGAAAGTTCGTTGTTTTTGAAAAGTGAATTCAAAAGTTCGAGATACTCTTTTAAAAGCGTTTCGTTCACGCGCTCCCTGATTAAAACATCGTATTCATCAATGATTATCACGAATTGGGTGTTTGTCTTGTTATAAACACGCTGGATCATCTTTACAAGCGGATCTTTGTCAGAAAATTCTATATCGGGAAATTCATTTCTGAAATCTTCCAAAAGTTCATGCTCTAAATATATAACAATTTCATTTTTATTTTTCAAACTACTGTAAATTGAACCCAGATCAATCGAAATTACATTGAATTTGTTGAGATTTTCCTTGAAATCGAAATCCTTTTCAGTCCTTATTCCCAAGTTTTTCTTTGCTTTTTCCGATAGCGGTACGGCAATCTTCAAATCCTTGAAAAGCGGATAAGAATCACAACCTTTCGAGAAATATGCCGCCATCAAATCCCGAACCATTGTCTTTCCGAATCTGCGGGGACGTGAAACACAGAGAAAACTTTGGTTGGTGTTCAACAACTTGCAGAATTTTGCTAGCAGAAGCGATTTGTCGACAAAAATCTCCGAATTTAAAGCTCTTTTTAAATTCTCGTTCCCGGGATTGATGTAAATTCCCATGTTACCTCCTGCGCAGCAAGAACCCCTTGATTATGCTAAACAAATATTCAAAGCTGTCAATCCTGAAAAACCCTCTCATACAAATATTAAGACATCAGTTTTTACAATCATTTATGATTTTTTTAATATTTTCCTCTCCAAGAGTATGCGGAGTTCTTCCCTCTTTGCGAAGATCGCGTCCCAAAGCAGCCGAAGCGATTTCAATCAAAGAGGTCGCGATTGGAGTTGCAACACCGAGTGCCTTGCCCAAAGCTTCAAGCATTACCAGTCCTTGTGGTATATCCTCTGTAATGTATCTAGACTCGACTTTTGCAGGACCTTTGGAACGTATCGGCATTTCGGCATATTCCAGAAACACTTCCTTGCCGTCAATCGTACTGTCCAGAGAATTACGGTATTTGCATGCCTCGACATAACTCAGACGCTCGAAACCCAATTTTTCTATGATATCCATTTTCTCAGAATCAAGAGCTTCAAGAACACGCCAGGTTGCAACATTGGTTCTTGCATAGGCATCGTGATAAAGACAAAACTCCTTTTGGGTTTTCTCAATCCACGGAATGCTCATAACTGTTCCGACGGTGTGAACTATTACATTCGGATTGTGCAGAGCCGCTTCAACAACGGAATTTAAAGGAACAATGCGCTCATTCAGCTGCTCCAACACCTTGAAAGTCTCATCTTTTTTCGCTTTCGGATAAACACCGACAGGATTTCGGACATTACGGAATCCGACTCTGAAACGACCCAATTCCAAAATTCTGCCGTCGACGAAAGAACTTTCTCCTTCAGCAACGACAATATCTTTTTTGCAGTGTTTAAGCACATAGGCTGTAGAGAGATAACCCGGAATTATCAACAAAATCTGTCCGTCGCACAGATACGGCTCGATTCTCTCTATCAGCTGCTCGTGAAATTTTGTCTGGATAAACATTATAACGATTTTACTACTGGAGATTTCACTTACATCTCTTGTTACTTTGTGAATGAGAGCAGTTCTGACATCCCCGAACTCATCCAAAGTCATCGCCCCGTTGTTTGCAAGCAGATATTCAAAGTTGTCGTCATGCAGTGCATGGGATGTTTTTATCAAAGTTACTTCGTGCCCTTTAAGGGTTAAATCGGCTGCGGTCGCACAACCTGCATTGCCTGCACCTAAAACGGAAATTTTCATAATAAACCTTCCTGATAACCGGCTAGTTGATTTTATTGCCACGCAAGATTTTCTTTACAAATTTTTTTATTCTTTTTTTCAACGTTAAATAACCGTTTCTTGCCATTTTCTTTTTATACAACCAATAAGATTTTGCAGGAATAGCAACATTCCGCTGCTTTGCAAATTCATAAATATCTTTCGCAAAAACCACGTTGTCGTCTTTCGCGTCACCGTTTTTGGTTTCTATCAGCCAGGCAAAAGCCAAGTCTCTGTTTTTCTTATACTTCTCCACATCAAAGACCTTGTTGAAAAGATCAACTTTACCCAAAATATCCAGTGTTATAAGAGTTCTGTAACACTTCGAGCATGTGCCGCAATTGTTGAAATTGAAACAAACATCCAGATATTTATGGGCAATTTCATAATCTGCCAGAGCCTCTGTTTTTTCAAGCCGTGTATCATAGTCTGAAATAATGAATTGCAGAGACTCTGTTGAACATACATCATACAAAAGGCTTTCATAATGTTGACCGCCCTCAGAAAGACTTAAATCAAAAAACTCAGGCCAGCCTGCGGAAGAGCCGTAATATTTCCCGAATAATTTCTGTAAGGAAAGCGCCATTGCGCAATTTCTGTAAGTTCCGTTATATCCATAAGCTCCTCTGTAAAAATCCTCGTCTACATTTGAATACACATACAGCAGAGACAAATTGCTGAGTACTGCAACCTGACGTGCATTTTCCAATTTTTCCACAGACATACGATCGGTTTCTTTATAAAATTCATCTATCGCATAATGCTTATTGACTGCTGTGTTCGGATGAAAAATGGCTCCCATATTAAAATAAGCTAAATGTGTCAGTCTGTAAGATTCCGGAACACTGGGATCAGTGTATTTTTTTAACGAATACAATGAATCTACGCCGCAGCTCATTCCTGTGCCTACGGCATTGCATGACTGTATTTTAGAATTAGTCACCGGTCCTGACAAGCGAATCTTTTTATAATTTTTGCAAAGAGCCGGGATCAGCAGCTGTGTTATGCCGAAAAACATTTTTTCAGATACCGGTGCTTCGAATTGAATATCCGATCCTGTCATAAATGCATACCACAGCATGGCAACGACAAATGCGTCCGATCTGTCTTCGCAAAAATATTTTCCATATTCTTTAGGAACTGAAAAATATAAAAAGGCATTGTCATTTTCCCAACTTTTAGGAGGATAATCTTCAGTTGTTCTCCAATGAGTCTTTGGAAGTGTTTGTTTTAGACCCTTATATGCCAGGACTGTATCGTCGGAGATTTTAACTCTGGACTTTAAACTGGTGTAATCCCCTTCTTCTACGATAAAGGGTTTTTCAATTGTTATCATATTTCACTCCGAAAAGTTTATCCATAAAACCAATTCACTTCATAATTTATAAAAACCTATCTCAATCCGTATTTTTTCTTTTTTTTCTCAAGCTCTGAAAACAGGAAATTGCTAACTTCCGGCGGATATTCATGGGCTTTGTGCAGACCGTGGTGGGAATTTATCTCGATTATGCTGAAACCGTCGGCCGTAATTGCTATATCATATCCAAGCCACTTCAGCTGAGGACAGTATTCCGACATTTGAAGGATAGTCTTTTTCACCAGTTCCCAGTTCGGAACGACACCTTCAAGCCTTTCGTGGGTGTCAGGGTGATATTCAACATTCTCATAAACGTGATTTTTAAGGACCTGACCGTCGTAAAATCGGCCGGTTTTAACATCTATTTTGCAGACCATCCCGCCTTTTGCGACATTATCGACAACGCCCGATCTTTTCGTTCCTATTCTCATAAATGCAAACGGGATAATCGTGTCATTTCCATGTTCGTTTATCACGGTAACACGGATAGTATTGACAGATTCCGGATTTATCTTTTTCAGGTCGGGATGCATTTCGACAAATTCGGTAATAATGTAATTGTCAAGTGAAAGCAGGAATTTCCCGAACTCATCTCTGGTATAGCTCTTTTTATTCGCCAGATACGATCCGTCCTTGTATTCAAGTTTGTAGAAACCGATCCCGTAAGTTCCTGATGCCATTTTCGCGGCAAGCAGACCTTTATTCTCTAAAAGCAAAATTATACTTTCGACATCAGGCTTCAGCTCTTTAGGACAGTCCATAAGTTTCATGATATCGCGGTCTTTCATAATGTGAAAATAATATCTCGGCATAAACCGGTCAAATGGAGCGAAGACATATTTCATAGTCAGTTTGTCATCGATCCAGCGGCTGTAGCGGTTATTGATCGGATAAAGATAAAAATAATCCCTGTCGCTGAAAATCCCCTTGTAATTCTCTTCCGTCAAGCCGTATTGCTGGATTCTGAAAGGCCAGAAACCTCTTTTATATGCCCATTTCCTGTCTTTCAAAGAAAAAGACTTGTCTCTGTATCCTTTTTCGAGTTCTTCATTGTAATGCATAATATAATAATCACTATACCCTTTTTTCTTCAAATAATGCCGTTTGAAAATAAACATTATCTTTTTGAACAAACCCATGCTATCCTCCTATTTTGGCATAAATTTCGATAGTAAACCTTTCAACATATCGGTCAGATAAGTCATAGCCTCCAGTTTGAACAGTTTAGACAAACCGATGTAACAAAAAGCACCTGTCAGAATCTGTATGATCAGAGTCAGAACATCGTTCAGCCCGAACAAAATCAGAAGACCGCACGGAACAGCCGTCGCACATGCGACAGCTATTGTAGGCAGCATATCAAAAATCTGATCTTTTATTGAATAATCCAGCAACTTTTTATTCGGATATGCGTTTATGCACATTGAAATGACGGTTGTCACCAGATAACTGTAAACCATGACCTCTATGCTGATGAATATTGTAGCAAGCATAACAGTAAATCCGACAGTTTTCTTTAAAATTTCAAGCTTTAAAAAAAGATCACTTCTTCCCAGAGCCTTGATGGCGTTAAGATTTGCCGTATGAATAGGCAGAAAAGCGTAAACAAAACAGAAAACCCTTAAAAACGGCACACACGGCATCCATTTCTCGGTAAGGATAAGTCTGACTAACGGCTCGGCACATACCGCCAGCCCCACCATTATAGGCATCATAAGATATGTACTTGTTTTTATTGCACGTCTTGTCATAGCACGCACACGATTCCTGTCATCCTGCTCAGCAGACATCGTAGGCAACAGAACACTGTCAATGGAGGAATTTATATTTTTAACAACAAAAAGCGGGAGAGATTCCGCCCTGTTATAAAAGGCCAGTTCCTCCGGCAGATAAACTTTTCCGATAATTAGCGGACGAATTTCACCATACAGCGTACTGATCAAAGACGAAGCCAGCAGTTTCCATCCGTACGAAAAAAGTCCTTTCAGCCTTTCGAAAGAAAACATAAGTCTGGGACGCCATTTGACAGTCACCCACAGAATAACAGCCGCCAGTGCTGCACGGAACAACTGCTGCACTACGACCGCCCATACACCGTAACCTTTGTATGCCATTCCGATACCGACAACAGCGGCCATGATTGTGCCGCCCAATGTTGCATAAAAGAAACGCTTGAACATGAGGTGACGCGACACATAAGCCTGCTGGATGTTTCTTACACCGGAAATAATAAGCATCAGGCTGAGAACTCTGACAACGGGAGTCAGATCGGGCATATTGTAAAAATCTGCTATAAACGGCGCTGCAATAAACATAACTATGTAAAGAAATATACACATAGCCATGTTGAAATAGAAAACACTCGAGAAATCGAGGTCATCGGCATTCTTCTTCTGAATCAGCGCGTTTCCCATGCCGCTGTCAACAAATACCTGCAGAACTGCGATAAAAACAGTGACCATTGCAATTATACCGAACGCTTCCGGTGCAATCAGCCTTGCAAGGATTATCTGCACAACAAATCCGACAGCCTGCGCACCGGTACGTTCCATGAAACGCCAGATCATGTTGGAAAAAGCTTTATTTCTTATATTTTCACCCATAAGAAACCTGAAATTGTTCCCGAATTATGAAACATAAACAAAAAAAACGGATTAGTATAGTAAGTTTTTTAAGAAAATCACGCTTTTTTTGTTGTTCCGGCAGATTCAGCAGCAAAATTTTTATTCAAACATTTCTTTACCTCGCAGAACAAAATAATAAAATCGCTCTGGTTCGGGACAGATAATGTCTCCGCAGAATCATTGACAGGGAAAACACCCGTATCGGAGGATTTGTAATGGTTTTTTCTTCCACTGTATTTCTTTTTCTCTTCTTACCTATGCTGCTGGTTCTTTATTTTCTGCCGCTGAAAAGCCGGACATGGAAAAATGCGGTGCTTCTGCTCTTCAGCATTGCTTTCTATGCATGGGGAGAACCGGTTTTTGTTTTTCTTATGCTTTTCTCCATCCTTGTGAACTGGCTGCTCGGGCTGCAGATGGACAAAAATCCGGACAGAAAAAAGCTGTGGATGATCACAGCTGTCATATTTGATATTCTCTTGATCGGTATTTTCAAATATGCGTCGTTTATTTCCAGAAACCTTGCTGCTCTGACCGGAAGCACAAAGCTGATCGTCGAAATCGCGCTGCCTATCGGCATTTCTTTTTTTACATTCCAGCTGATGTCATACATTTTCGACATTTACTACGGAAACGCAAAAGCGCAGAAGAATCCGTTGTATGTCGCGCTTTACATATCTCTTTTTCCCCAACTGATTGCCGGACCAATTGTCAGATATCAGCAAATCGAGAATGAAATTACAGAGAGAAAAGAATCTTTTGAAGAGTTCACGCAAGGGATGCGGCGGTTTATTTACGGTCTCGGAAAAAAAGTACTTCTCGCCAATTTCCTCGCCCAGATAGCGGACAATGTGTTCGACTATACTGAAACCCCGTCTGTAATGACGGCCTGGCTTGGGGCTGTTGCCTATACTCTGCAGATCTATTTTGACTTTTCCGGATATTCAGACATGGCGATAGGCCTCGGCAGAATGTTCGGATTCCGCTTTCTTGAGAACTTCAACTATCCGTATATTGCAAACAGCATCACGGACTTCTGGCGCAGGTGGCATATTTCGCTCAGTACATGGTTCAGAGATTATGTTTATATTCCTCTCGGAGGCAACCGCGTGAAAAAGCCGCGCTGGATTCTGAATCTTTTTGCAGTATGGCTGCTGACAGGAATATGGCACGGGGCAAACTGGACTTTCATGCTATGGGGACTCATTTATTTTATGGTTCTGCTGTTGGAAAAACAGCTTGGATTTGTTAGAAAACTCGGAATGTTCAGCCATGTCTACACTATGTTTGTCGTAATTCTCGCATGGGTCTTCTTCCGTTCTGCCGACATTGCATCGGGCTGCCGCTACATCGGACAGATGTTCGGCATAGGTGCAAACGGGTTTGCCGACGGGGTTTTTGCCGAAAACATCAGAACGACATATCTGGTTCTTATTCTCTCTTTCATAGGAATTACGCCGTTATTGAAAAAAGTATTCAATCATCTGGAAAAGAAAAACTGCACGGCAATCGAATGGATCTGGCTGCTTGCCGTATTCTCAGTCTCCGTTCTTGAAATTGTTTCAGCATCTTACAACCCGTTTATCTATTTCAATTTCTGAGGAGAATACAGATGACAACCGGAAACAAAATAAATTTTTATGCAGGCCGCCTCTGCATAATCACTATTTTTGCAATATTCACATTCTTTTTTGCTTCGATAATACTCCGGACATTCACAAGACAAATCCTTGTAAAATCCATGGGGATAGAAAACGGCTTCACCAAAATTGTCCTCTTTGATCTTAAAAATCTGAACAACAACGATGAAGATCTTGGAAATGCACTGGTCAAAATCGACTGGCCAGCATTGTATCCTTTCAAAAACGAAGGGGAAAATCAGGCGAATAAAAGCGGCAGTACAGCAAAACAAAAAACCGGTGTAACAGAAAAATACAGAAAAGCTGTCAACTCGATAGAAGAAAAAGTGGAAACCTATGTTACTGATTATCTGATCTGGTACAGGAAAATTGTCGAGCTGGCCAACAAATATGAAGATTTTATCCAGTGGGATTATGCTTCTTATGCGGAATACAACGGAACGGTAAAACTCCCTGACGGACATTTGATATCCTACATTGAACAAAGGGATACAGGCAAAGCCGCCGCCAATATGATTTCCTTCGCAGGTTCATTGCAACGCGAAGGCATTAAATTCATTTATATGCAGGCACCTTACAAAATCAGCAAAATACAGGACAAAACAATATCAGGCACAGTTGATTTTTCGAATCAGAACGCTGATTCTCTGATTGAACAGCTTAGGCAGGCGAATGTGGATGTTTACGATTTCCGGGACATAATCACTGCCGAAAGTCTGAATCATCACAGCCTGTTTTATAAAACCGACCATCACTGGCTTGCAGAAACGGGATTTAAGGCAGCCCGCCGAATTCTTGAGTATCTTAATCAGAAATACGGATACAATACCGATACAGCCGCAATGGAAAGTTCCGGATTCAAAAGTGTGGTGTATCCGAAATGGTTTCTGGGATCACAGGGAAAAAAAGTAACGCTTGCCGTCACAACGCCGGATGACTTTTCACTTATCTACCCTGCTTACAACACAAAAATGCACTTTTCCATACCAGATGCAAAAATTGACCTTGAAGGTGATTTTTCAATCGTATACGACATGAAAAAGGTCGAAAAAATCGACTACTACGGAAGAAATCCTTACGGAGCCTATATGTACAGTGATCACGCGCTTACCAGTTTTGAAAACTATTTGTCAAAAAACGATTTGAGACTGCTGTTTATTCACGATTCGTTCGGTAACTGCGTTATTCCGTTCGTGTCACTTGGCGTCAAACATATTGATGCCATTGATCTACGCCACTTTACGGGAAGCGTACAGACCTTCATTGAGGAAACCGGACCTGATGCCGTCATAGTTCTCTATAATCCGAGTTCAATAAAAAGTGACGGTGATGCGCACAAATATACGTTCGATTTCAGATGATATTTTTGGGTCAGTTTGAAATTTTCTGCTTCAGTATTTTCAGGAACAATTTAATTTTATATTTAAGTCCTCTGCCGCTGAATGTTTTTCTATATTCGGGTTTAAAAACCGCACTGAAATTTTTTGCAAGGATGTGTTTTTCAAATTCCCAGTAAAGAATCATCTGCCTGCATTCTTTGTCGTATTTTCCCTGCGTATATCCGTTATATAAATTTATACAGTTAATCCAGCAGTCACAATGTTTCAGCAGTCTTTCCCTGTCTTTGGCAATCTTAGTTGTCCATCCGCCGGCAACCCCTCTGCTGTAGCAGGACATCGTTTCATTGATAAAATATGTATTGCCCAGCTGACAAAAGTACATCAAAAGAGGACCGTCTCCGACATCCGCGGCCTTTTTAAATTCCGGAACATTATTGTAATAATTGATCAAATCTTCCTTTGAACAAAAGAAAGAACTTGTACGATAGCACGTTCCGAAAATTCCCATTTGACTCAAAACTTCATTTGCGGAAAGCTTCTTCGTTTTCTGCTTAAACTGGGGAAAAATCTCTGTTGCTTTCTGCAGAACAACATTTATCTCCTGAGTTTTATGCGTGCAGAAACGACAGTCCGGATTTGCCTCCAGTGCTTCATACTGCTTCTGCAGCTTATCGGGGCTGCACCAGTAATCATCACCTTCGCACAAGGCGATATACTTTCCATGCAATTTTTCCGCGTACATCCAAGCATAGGAAACTCCTTTGCTGTACATATTTTTCTCTTCAAAGATGGGAACAATATTGGAATATTTTTTCGCATACTCTTTTATTATTTCAATAGTACCGTCTGTTGAAGCATCGTCATGGACAACTATTTCTACCGGGAAGGTAGTTTTCTGGCTTAAAAAACTGTCCAAAGTTCCTGCAATATATCCTGCATGGTTATATGTTGTGCAGAAAACCGTAACACCTATATTCGAATCCATTTTAAAGCTCACATCCCGAAAAATTCTTTAATTTTTTTTGTCAGCTGGGTACTTGAAATACCGTCAGTATGCGGCAGATAAACAATTTCCACGCCAAGGGGTTTAAACTGTTCTTCGAACTTTTTCCACTGGGGAGTTCCCTGCCAGTCAGAACCGACGAACATTTTATTGAAATGACATCTTTCCCATGCGGCAAGCTTGTTCTTGTCGACCTGCGGAACAACCTCGTCGACATATCTGATTGCCGAAACAATCGCTGCCCTTTCCTCGTAAGGAATAACCGGCGTTTTGTTTTTTTCCTTCTGGACCAGTTCATCCGTACTTACGCCGACAATGAGGTAGTCACACTGCTCTTTTGCCCTGCGGATTACGTTAAGATGTCCGATATGAAACATATCATAGACTCCGGTTGTATAACCGATAATTTTTCCCATTGTTAACCTCTCTTATAATTTTTTTTCTTTCGGATGCAGTCTATATGCAGCCAATGCCACTTTTCCTACAAGTGAATGTCCTAAAGGAACCGTATGATAATAGTCGTGCGGAATGCCGCCGAAAGCCTCTTTGAACTTATCTATGCCGTTATCGGAATCAAATGCAAAGACCCCTCCCCAGTCATACGTTTTCACGCCTGCCGCCTTGAAATAGAGCCAGTCTTCCCAGTGCAACCTCTTATTTGCGCGTGCAATAATATTCACCATTTCCTTATCGCTGCGGAAATTGGAGCAGGAATGCCACAGAATCACGATATCCTTATCGCACAAATACGAGTGATACACTATCGGCTCGCCTTCAAAAGAAGCGATACTCAAAACCAGATGTCCGTTCTGAGCGCAGTTTTTAACAGCATCGGCATCCAGACTTATATCCATTCCCTTTTCTTCATACATCGCGTGATAACACCCGGCGAAAAGCTGGATAATTGTATCATCTCTGTTCAGCTCTTCCGATGTAAAATGTCTGATTTCGACAGCATCTTTATAAGATCTGCGAATATCGTATTTGAACGTCTTGCTGACAATCTTCTGCTGCAGTTCCTCTTCGTCAGCAGTCAGATCTGTCCAGCGGGTATGCTGCATTTCTATTTCTGATTCTTTAAAACCATCTGGCGTCGGCAGACAATGCAGGCGGATCATGTCAGATTTCACATTTTTCCAATCATCATTCGGAAACCATATTTCGGCATATTTCAATCCGTGCCGGATTTTATCTATCCTGATCATTTTCGTTCTCCGCTCTCCGCTTTACTCGGCAATAATTATTTTTTCAATCAAATCGTCCGGTCTGACCCGTTTATCCTCAGGCGGAAGCTGCATGTAATTTTTACCGAAAATCCTTGTCAGATAATCTGCCGTCTGTTCCGGAACGAAATATTCTCTTCCGGCGAATTCCATCAGAACAGGTTTTCCGTAAACAGACTTCGGCATGCACTGTTTTGTATACGGGTAGTGACTGACCATTGAACACCAGCACTCAGTTTCCTCCTTATCGTATCTGGTCATAATACTGTCACGTTTTTTCTCCAGTCTTTCCAACGTATAAGGCAGAAGTGCCGCCTGTATCAGCCGTTTTACAAAAACCTGAAGAAAAGAATTCCGCTTATAAAGCACACACTCTTTTCTGCTGTGCAGTTTTATAAGCTTGCGAATCTCTGCCGCCTGCTGTTCGCGAAGGTTTTCGTCATCCGGGGCATTGTCCAACGGAAAGATATCTATAAACAGATTTTCAGGCTTGCTGTTTCTGTAATAACCGGGATTTATGACAGCCTGCACATTGTCGATAGAAACTGTTGCATGCGGTCTGTAATAATTCTTTGTATTGCAGTGATTGTGGTAGGAAAAACCTTTTGCCAGTGCTGAAGGAGCAGCTTCTGCAAATCTTTCATACTCATCCCTGTGCATGGCAATGTCTATATCGATATCCCACGGAATAAAACCTTTGTGCCGAACGGCTCCCAAAGCACTTCCTCCGATCAGATAATAAACAATATTGTTCTCTGTACATATACGATGAATATCATCCATTGCACCGAGAAGAATGTTCTGAACTACTGTCAAATCACTTCCGACAATTATTTCCCTGACAGACATTTTCAATTCTCCCTGTTGTATAAATCAGCAAGCTGATCAGACGATATAAACTTAACATCAGGCCAGCGTTTAAGCACCTCTTTCAAAAGTTCATCAAGCATTATTATACCGGTCTCACCGTTTCCCGGAACCAGTCTGCTCATGTAATTGACTCTGTGGGAAGAAATAACCGCCGGCTGATGCCACCTGAAAGCACTTTCGATCTGCTTCAGGCAGGATTCCACACAATTTTCACTGCCGAAAAGAGAGTGCTCAAACAGACAGTTCCTTACAAGATAGAGCTGATGTCCGGAACGTTCACCGTTATAATGAACTCTTTTTTCAAAAAATCCGTGATTTTTTTCTGAAGGGATCCACTGATACCAGCTGCCCTGCATCGAAGCTATTCCGTTCTTTCTTAAAATTCTTTCAAGCGCATCATTCCAGACATAACACGAAGCGACAAAAGTTTTTGAGCTATATCCGAACAAACTATAGAAGAGTTTTACGGCATCAGCTATCAGTTTCTCCAAATCAAGTTCTTCAGATCCGGAATAGTTGAATGCATCCATATATCCGTAATGATTATCCGGTTCCACGGTTTCTGCAGTACTGATCATCCTATGCTCAAACGCCCAGATGATTTCAGGATCAGCTTTCTGCAGCGCAGACATCCATCTTCCGACCTGAACATGTTCACGGCAATGCAGCTGCGGCTTCCATATTCCGGCAGATACACCCTGTGCACACAATGCAAGAAGACTACCGCTGTCCGGATATCTTTCAGATGTTCCCGTAAACGGCTCGAAATAATACTCTTTGAATTCTGAATCCTTTATCTTTTGAAAATCAGGATTTGCCACAGCATAATCTGCCGTTATGACAGGGTTATTTCCCGTGCTATCTTTGTATTTCGACAACACTTCGAAAATCCGTTCCATATCATGATTGCTTTCAAGGCAGTCAAAGTGAAAAAACGGATCCTCCTCTGTTTTGGGACTTTTTTTCTTTTGTTCTTCCCAAGCCTCGAGTGAAGGCTGGCGGATGCTACCCCAATCATCGGATTCGAAAACCAGATATCGTCCGTCCAACTTTCTGCCTCGGCTGTTTCTGTATTCAAGTCTCAGTGTTTTCAGATGCTTCTTAAAACTCATTTTTCACCATTTTCCAATTCCGTAACAACTGGTGCTTCAAGTGTTTCCGCCGTATATTCCGATGATTTTCCCGACGGCTTTCCGTATCTGAACAGAACAGCAAGCAAAAGCATAACCGAATTTGCAATATTGTCTACTGAAGTAATTGTAATAAGCACTACAATATAAGCCAGAATAATAGGAAGAGCGTCATGCTTGTACACTAATTTCAATTTTTTTGCATTTTTGGAAAACGGAACCGGTGCAAACATAAAAAAAATGTTTATAAATGTTCCAACAATCAAACCTGTTCCGCAAATCCATTCCAGCCAGGTGTTATGACAGGCTTTCCCTATTACGGTTAAATTGGATATCTGATTCTGCCCGACTCCAGTAAGCAGTCTGTTATACCTTTCCAGATATCTGAGGTTGTGTCTCCAGATAGTCAACCTGCCGGCATCGTCTGTTAATAAAGCTCTGGAAGTAAAAAATGCTTCAAAACTGTCATATATTTCTGTAAGAAGTTGACTACGGTTTACAATAACAAATAGCATCAAAGCAAGAGTTCCTGCGAGAGCGACAATTATCCACTGCATCTTGTGCTCGGCCTCTCTGTATCCGATTACAAACATAATCGAAGCCATAATAAAACTGCTCAACAGAGCCATACGGGATCCGGAATAAAAAACAACAAGAAAAAACAACCCTACTGCCAGACAACTTTTAATTTTGTTCAGCCTGCTGTCTTTCCTGTAAAGCAAGTTGGCAAGACCGAAAGTTGCACCAGGTATTAAAGTCGTCACAAGTCCGTTAGGGTCAATGCAAAAACCTCTAAGCCTTACAGAAACATTATCAAATCCTGCCAGAGAAGAATATATTATACCGGTTGCATATCTGTCATTCGTATAAACATCAGGCAGTACTATGCCTCTATTGAACAAAAAACTGACTGCAGTAAACACTATTCCGTAACCTATTGTTGTAGCTATAGCCACTTTTGAGATTTCTTCAAAATGTATTGTTTTATTTTGAGCCAGCAGATATTCAAATGCTATAAACAGTATCATCAAAACCATCAAATGCTGCATGATTGAGGCAACAATAAAACCGTTTACAATATCAGACAGCATTAGCAGAACTGCAATAACCACAATCGATACCGGCAATTTTATAACGCGATTCTTCATTATGGCATAGGCAATGATCACAAAACCGTAGAGCATATAAGGTTTAAAAGTTGCTCCGGCAATATTGATTCCGTACATTTCAACAGGAAGCAGCATCCAAATGTAGTGATACCACGGGATATCCCTGTCACAAATAAACCATGACAAAAATAATGCCGCCGCAATCCAGCCCCAGATCATCTATCAAACTCCAAGCATTGATCCGGCATTACCTTGAGATCCGGCCAAAGAATATTCTCCGGCAATAGTATTGAAAGCTTCTTCGGAACATTTTCTGTAATACACTTCATCCGAACCGACGATTTCAATCAGGTGTGAAGCAATTGTTTCTGTTCTGCAGTCAGGCAGAATAAAACCGTTCTTTTTATCCGAGACAATATCTTTTATCCCGCCGACCGGAGAAGCCAGTGCCGGAATTCCTCTTCCCATCATTTCGAGCAGACCGTTAGGCATTCCTTCCGTATCTGTCGGGAAAAGGAGATATTTCCATTTTTTCGATTTTTCCGCAATTCCGTCATGGTCAACCCAGCCAAGCATTTTTACATATTCATCTGCCTTCAAAGTCGAAATCAACTGTTCGCATTCTGCCTGCTGACGGCCGGAACCTATTATCTCAAGTTGCCAGTCAGGATATTTTTCATGCACTTCAGCCATTGCAGCAATAGTTTCAGTTACATGTTTCCCGGCAGTAAGACGGCATACCATGCCTATGATTTTCTCCCGGTTTTCAAACGGATTCATTTCAATCTTGTCTGTGTAAAGATGAATTGTTTTTGTTCTGAGAGCCTTTATTCCGGGCCACTCGTCTATTACAGATCTACTCTCCATACAGATACAGTCGGCATGTTCCGCCATATAGCGGATAAGTTTTGAAGATATTCTGGTAAATCTGCTTACAGAGCCTTCCTTTGCGACATTCCCGTAAATAAAATAGTTTATTTCCGCGCCTGCTTTTTTCGCCGCCTTATAGGGAAGAATCATCTTGTCACCGATCCAGAAAAAAACGGTATCATTTGTTTGTATCAGACGCTTGACAGCTTTGCACATCTTCAACTGGACTTTAAGAATATCAAGAGCCCGTTTAATCTTGTTTCCGGCACGAAGAATATCGAAAGAAATCAGCTCGATATCATTTAAATCCGCTTCAACGCTCAGATTTCCGCCGATAACAGTCAATTTTCCATAACAAGGCTTTATCACTCTTAGAAATTTGCTGAGAGTGACTTCAGCAGATCTGTTGGCAGCAATCATCGGGTTTGTGATAATGTATGCGTTTTTAGCTTCCGGCAAAATGATTTTCTCCGTCTGGTTACACAATCTCTCCGAATTCTGCTTTTATTCCGGCAGAGTACTCTTCATTAGACATTCCGGCAGCAAATTTTCTGCCTTTTTCAGCCATTTCAGCCTTATTCGCCATGATGGTTTCAACCGCAGCAACTGCTTCTTCGACATTATCCTCAGTGAAACACGCTCCGTCACCGCTGACACGGATAAATTCCTCCGCTCCTGCGACATTGCAGGCGGCCACCGGCACTCCGGCCGCTGCTGCTTCAAGCCCGGCAAGCGGAAAACCTTCAAACGAGGAAGGAATCATCAGTACATCAATCATTTTCAGTAAATCGGGAACATCGTTTCTTCTGCCAAGAAAGGCAACTTCCCCGGATATACCTAGTTTTTCCGCCTTGTTTTTTATTTCTGCCAGATACTCTGTTTCCCGCGCTTCGCCTGCAAATATTCCGACTGTTTCCAATCCTTTATGCTTTAATTCTGCAATAACATCCAGCACGAAGTCCTGCCGTTTCGAACGCTGAACCAAAGCAACATGACCGATTGCGATTCTTGATTTATCGAGTACAAATCCGAATTGTTTTTCCATTTCAGCCAGGATTTTGTTTGAATCACCGTTTGCGTATTTTTTAACATCAACCGGATTGTAGAGAACTTTGACTTTTTTGTTCGCCGCTTCATTGACAATCTGATCGCCGACGCAGTTGGATACTGCGATAATCTTTTTTACACTTTTAAACTTTCCGCAAATATTCAGCAGTTTTTTTGTCGCGCCGTCGAGAAATATGTGATGAAGATGCCATATAACCGGCTTTCGTGTCAGGGTTCCGCAAACTGCACTCCACGGCAGAGCGGCAGGACCGGGACAATACAGCATGTCAGGCTTGTATTTACGGATTATACCGAGTGATTTCCATATATTTTTCAAAGACATCCAAGCGTAGCGGAAAATTACCTGCTTCCCTTTTACACCGGTCGGCAGAGTCTGATCTCCCATAAGAATATATGGGATATTCCGCTTTTTAAGTTCATCCGAAAGCATTCCTTCCTTAGGAATCAGGCAGCAGAAATCATACTGATCAGCCAGCATATCCAGGATTGTCAAAGTCATTTTCTGTCCGCCGGAAACCGTTGCGAGAGTCTCCCAAACCAATATTTTCTTTTTAGTCATTATTCTCCACCTTTTTCGACACCTGCAGCATCCATTATAATTCCGTAAATGTCTGTCATTTCGTAGTTTTTCTTTTTCAGTTCAATATTGTTCGTGAAGAGAACCGCTGTTCTCCATCTGTGACCGCCGGGCGACATCATATACATAAAACCGCCTTTCTCGAAGACGTTTTTGCCGAGTTCCCACTCTCCGCCCCAGCGTTCATCCATCTGATAGATGATTTCAGGATATTTGTTGAGGTAAGGACCGTGATAGAATGTGTTTGTCCGCACAATCCACTCAAACAGATTCTTGTCTTCGCCGTCAATTTTGACAGGTTTCAGATACTCGATAATTTTGTCGGCGAGAGCATCTTTATCCGCTACATTTTCGTTCAGGCGGATGCCGCCGTAGCTATAGTTTTTAAGGGCGCTCAGATCACTCAGATACGCCTGTGTCTTATCCCAGTCGAAATCTCCGCCGGAAGCGAAAAGGCTTTTCCAGACAGGAAATTTTTTGGCAAGTTTCATCGCCCATTTCGGCAGACCGATACCCTTGACAACGCCAATTGCCGTTTTCTTTATCATTTTTTTGATTTTTTTCTTCACGGAAGGCTTCGAACCGTCACCGCCCCCTTTCGGTGCGAGGAATCCGCCACGGCGCAGAAGTTCGTTGATGCGGACAGTATAAACCGGTCTTGCTCCGTGACCGTGGTCACTCATAATCAAAAGCGGCGTATCAGGTTGTTTTTCCATAACCTCACCGACATAATTATCCATCGTGACATACATATCACGGATAACATTCTCGTGTTCGTTCGAACCCGGATATTCCGGATGATTCGGGTCGCAATGCCGCCAGAAATCGTGCTGAATGCCGTCTGTCGTGGAGAAATACGAGAAAAGGACATCAACATCTTCGTTCTCTATCGCCAGTCTTGTCAGACGGATTTCTTCGTTTACTTTGGCAAAAAACTCGTCCCTCAGCGCCGGCAGATCTTTTTCGGAAGTGAACTTTCCTTCCGTTCCGAGAATATCGAAACGCGGATTGTAGAAACTTTCCCTGCTTTGCGGATAAACACGGATTTTTCCTTCATACGGCCTTGTGATCATAAGACCGTTGATTTCCCAGCCTTCCTTTATGTTCATCGGAAGAATAACCGCGCAGGAAAGACCGTGCCGGTTAAGCACTTCCCAGAAAGCCTTGCCTTTGAAAGCCGAATCATCGAACACAAGCGGTTTATAAGTGTTGTTTTTCGCGCCGACATTCACAAAATTGATTATGCCGTGCTCGGATGGATCGACTCCTGTATAAATCGTAGACCATGCAGGCGTAGTGTCTGCCGGAAAGACGGATCTGAGATGCGGAAATCCGTTCTTTTCCATGAGTTTGTATAAATTCGGCAGTTTATCCTTGTATCTGACAACAACATCCCAATCCATTCCGTCAATGCCGAGGATAATCAGTTTTTTTATCATCAATACCTTCCTTTATTTCTTCGGCAGAACTTTATCGACCGCTTCCATTACCTCGTCCAGCATCTTCTGCTTGTCCTGATCTCCGGCGATAACGGTCGCGCCGTACATTTCGGCAACTTTCTCATAAAGCGGCTTGCGTATTTCCAGATACAGCGGATCGGGAATATCGTCTTTCCTGCTGCAACAGACTTCGACCGGTGTTTTGATATAAATAATCAGGTCGGGACGCGGAGCGTGTTTCCATTTGCCGTTCATCGTCCGTTCCATGTAGTCCTCTCCGAGACCGAGATTTGCCGCGTAAGTCACGATGTTGTCATAAATATAGCGGTCAACAAGCAGCGTTGTGCCGAAAAATCTCTTCAAACGGATGCGGAAGAATATCTGGAGCTTGAATTCAATAGTGGTTATTGCGGAAAAAATCTTATACACACCGCCTTTCTGCGCCTGTTTACGCATACTTTCAAGATAGGCTTTGTAGTTGCCGCTGAAAGGATCGCTTTCCTTTTTCATCAGAATCTTCTTGCCGAGTTTGATGATCCAGCGCATAACAACGATAACATACGCGGCTCTGACAATCTCGACCTTGTAACCGCGCTGTTTCAGCTGCTCGTAAGCATAGTCGATACTTGTTGACTTTCCGGAGCCGTCCAACCCCATAAAACTGATCATTGCAGGCTTCATATTCAGTTTCTCCCTACAATATTCAAAACATCTGAAGCTACCTGTTCCCAGGTTCTGCTGACTTTCAGATAACTTTTGTCTCGCTTCTTGGCCGCTGCCTTTGTTACTGCGGCATCCAGTCCGCTTTTGTCATTGATAAGCGAAACCGCATCCTCTTCAGCCGGAATATCCGAAAGATTTGCAAAATCCTTGTATCCTATTACCGGAACACCGCATGAAAGCGCCTCCATCACGGAAAGCGGAACGGAAATGACAAATTCCGCAGAACGTGTCGGAAACAGATAAACGTCCGCCATCTGATAAATCTCCTCGACATGTTCCATATAGCCGTTATGGATTTTGACTCCGGCATCATTCAGCGTTTTTACCGTTTCGGCGTTTTCAAACATGCCTGACGCAACTACCATCCTGTCTGCATCTGTAATTGCCGCGAAATCCTCAAGACCGCGTCCGGCAGAGCAGTGACCGACATGAATGACAAGAATCCGGTCGGGATCAAAACCGTATTTTACCTTCAGTTCATTCTGCCTTTTTTTATCAACCGGGCTGAATTTATCCGCTTTTATGCCGACATTGAAAGTTTCTTTTCTGCATCCGTTCCCGGGATTTATTCCGGCAAGATCGTTTTCCGATAAAGTCAGATAATTTGCTTTAAGCGGATGTCTGCCGGCCAATGCCGTAAAGTCGTTGTCCGGTTTCTGGACACAGACAATCCAGAGATTTCTGCTGAAGAGACTGATCAGGCGGCAAAGCCGGTAAACCAGTTTGTTTGCTCTCGCAAAAACCATTGTCACATCGCAGGAAAAGCTGTTTTTAATGATAGAAGCGAGATTTTTCAACCCTGAATAGCGGACTTCGTTATCTTTTTCCAAAGCTTTGGCAATATGAGTCGCCACATTGCGCATTCCTTCATTGACCTGACCGTTTACCGTGCTGACAATATGAATTTTCTTCCCAGAGAGAGAATTGCTCATTTAAACAGCGTCTCCTTCAACTTTTTAAATGCCTTGAAGGAACGCTTCAAATCTTCCGGATCCATCAGTCCGCGCACAATGCGGTGGAAAATATACCACGGACGAAGATAATATTTTTTTCTCGCTTTCTGGCAGAAATCAACAAGCTCTTTGGCACTGAGCGCAGGAGTATTGACAATGCAGTTCAGCGTGCCGTCTTCGAGAATGTAGTCATCATATTTTCCGCTGATATAGCCGTTGCTTTTAGCCCATTCGTATGCGCCGGTTCCAGGATACGGAATCAGAGGGAAAAACTGAGCGGTATCGGTTTTAAAACGCATCGCCGCGGCAAGTGTCGCTTCCATCGTTTCATGGGTTTCACCCTCGTTGCCGACCATATAGCATGCGTGGATCATAAGTCCGGCTTTGCGGGCATTTTTGACGTATTCCTCAATCTGCTCGACAGTTGTTCCCTTGTGGATGTTGTTAAGGATCTGCTGGTCAACGCTTTCTATTCCGGGAATAATCAGGTGGCAGCCCGCTTTTTTCATAAGAACCATTGTTTCGTAGTCCAGATTGACACGGGCGTTGCAGAGCCAGCGGATCTTGATTTTACGCTCAAGTATCAGGTTGCATATTTCCATCATACGCTTTTTGTTGATGGTAAAAGTGTCGTCTTCAAATACGATTTCCTTAACGTCGGGGAAATTCTTGAGGATATACTCAATCTCGCCGATAACATTTTCAGGTGAACGGAGACGGTATTTGTGGCCGTGAAGCGTCTGCGGATAAACACAGAAATTGCACTGTGCCGGACAGCCGCGTCCCGTGAAAATCTGAATCGCAGGAAACGCCGCAGCCGGGAAAACATAGTCAGTTACCGTAAGATGACGCTTGATGAAATCGGCTGCATAAGGAATTTCATCCAGATCGGTGATATGCTCGGCATCGGGATTGTGGATAACCTGACCGTCCTTTCTCCATGTCAGTCCCCTGACAGTTGACAAATCGCCTCCGTCACGGAGAACAATCGCCGTATCACGCACAATATAGTCATATTCGTGTCTTGCAAGACCGTCGATTTTGTCGCTGATTCCCATGGTTTCATCAGCAGTAGCCGAAGGATGTGTGCCGACAAGCATTGTAAACGCTTCCGGATATTTATCCTTTATCGTGCCTGCGAATTCGACATCGCTGTAAATCGACGGAGTGCTGGTATCGAACACAAACAGCCTGGCGTCAGACGCCTCTTTCGCGACACGCTCCAGAGTCTGCTCTTTATTCAGCTGTTTAGCCGGAGCATCGATAAAAACGACATCAAAACCGTTTTTCTCAGCTACACATGCGGCATAAATCAGCCACAACGGATAATATAAAACACCGCTGTGACCGATAGACGGACTGCGGGATTCCCTTGAAAACTTTCCGTACTCAGGTTTGAAAGGGGGATTGATAAAACAGACTTTCATATAAATTCTCCTATTAAAACAGCATAATTATTTCAAATGCCTGTATTTCAACAAGCCTCGGACAGTGTAGCAGCACATATAATACGAGGCGGCAAGAGGATTCAGTCCGACATAACGGTAGGTATTCCAGTTCATTCTGGCAGCTTTCAGTTTGTTGCTCGATTTTGACGACTTGGCAAGACGATATATCAGCAGAGGTTCATCAATTCCGAATGCTTTCCGTCCTGTTTTCGTGATTCCGAGCCAGATTGCAAAATCCTCGTGCATGTAGTCGCCGACAGCATAAAACTGTTCGTACAGCTCTTTTTTAACCAGAACAGAGGAATTCGACACCAGATTCTGTTTCAAAAGCTCGCGGTACGAAAGAGTTTGCGGAACATGAAGCTGCCAGTCGATCGGATTGCCTTCGTTGTCAATAAAACCTGAACCGGTAAAAACAAGTTCGGCATTTTTGTCGTTTGCAAGGCACAGCTGTTTTTCCAGTTTGTCTGGTTTCCACATATCGTCACTGTCCAGCACGGCGATCCATGTCCCGCGAGCGGCTTCAGCTCCTCTTTTTCTGGTTATGGACACACCGCTGTTGGTTTCGTTGCTGATAAGCTTTATGCGGGAATCTTTTTCGGCAACAGCTGAAACAATTTCCATTGTTTTATCTTTTGAGCAGTCGTTAACGACTATCAGTTCCCAATCTTCATAAGTCTGTGCAAGCACCGATTCAATAGCAGATTCTATCGTCTTTTCGGCATTGTAAGCCGCCATTATTATGCTGACCGTCACACTGTTATCCGACATTTTATTCATATACCCCTGACAAGCTCCACCAGTTCGCGCGGGGAAAATACTGTAATCTCTGCAAAAGTCAATAATAGACAGCTGTTACAACCAACACGCTCCGTTTTTTTCTAAAAAACTTTCTGATGATTTTTATTTTTTCTTTGCCGTTTTCAGATTTCACTTATAATCACGTGCTTTTGTTGTTTGTAAACTTTTTAGGAATGCTGGTATGAAAATCACAATTATAGGCGGTTCCGGTTTTGTAGGAACACGCCTTGTAAAAAGGCTGCTTGACGCAGGCCACGATGTAAAAATTGCGGACAAAAGAAAAAGTCACACTTATCCTGATCTGTGGGTACGCTGCGATATCAGAAACAAAGAGGAGGAGAAAAACGAATTCCCTGAATCTCTGACGGATGCAGCATCTGCTCCCGGACAGGCAGAGGAAGCTGCAAAAGCGATGCCGATGCACTCTCTGGCCGAAGTTCTTGCGGGAAGCGATGTCGTAATAAATCTGGCAGCAGAACACCGCGATGACGTAACTCCGAAATCGCTTTATGACGAAGTGAACGTCCAGGGAAGCGAGAATGTCTGCCAGGTATGCACAAAACTTGGAATCAAAAAGATAATTTTTACAAGCTCTGTCGCAGTCTACGGTTTTGCCCCGGCAGGAACTGACGAATCGGGAGAAATAAACTACTTCAACGACTACGGAAGAACAAAATATCTGGCGGAAGGGAAATACCGCGAATGGTTGAAAAACGATCCTGCAAACAATGCCGTAATCATCCGCCCGACAGTAATTTTCGGAGAGCAGAACCGCGGAAACGTCTACAATCTTCTCAAACAGATTGCCGGCGGCAGATTTCCGATGGTCGGCAAAGGAACGAACCGCAAAAGCATGAACTATGTTGAAAACGTAGCAGCTTTCATCGAATATGAAATATCGCATGACACTGAACCGGGGGAGCACCTTTACAACTACTGCGACGAGCCGGTTTACGACATGAACAGCCTCGTTCTCGACTGCTACAAAGCGCTCGGCAAAAACAAGACTTCGCTTTTCCACTGGCCTTACTCACTGGCATATTGCGGTGGTCTATGTTTCGATCTGCTGGCAAAAATCACACACAAAAAGCTGGTCATCAGCTCTATCCGCGTAAAAAAATTCACACAGGACACCTATTTTGTCGGCAAAAACATCAAAAAAACAGATTTTGTCGCACCAGTAAGCCTTGCTGAAGGACTTAAACGGACTATCGAATACGAATTTGTGAACAAAGTGCAGGGGCACACTTTCAGCTGTGAATAACACACTTCAAAACTCAACAAACACACAGTTTCAGGCACTAAATAACAAGCTTCGTTGACAACAACTGAAAAAAAAATACCATTCGCAGAATTTCAGTTCTCTTTTTTTGAGGTTTACCATGAAAAAAATTTTGATTCTCTCTTTTATTTTGTTTCTGCTCGCTTCGTGCGGCGAAGACAACTCTCTGAAACAGGAGACGGCTGAGACTCTCATCAGGGAAAGACTTGCAAAAATGCCCGGAAGAAGCGTTTCATTCTATCTGGGCGCGATGACCGATCCGTCATACAAACCGGTTTACAAGGCGATTGCGACGGGAAAATATCTCACTTTCAGGGATGATGTCTATGTCGAGGCCGCCGGCAAAAAAATGCCGATGTTCGAAGCAACTGAAGAGGGTAAAAAAATTTTCAAGTGCGAGAAAAACCGCTGTACTGCCGAAGTCTGCTCGACGGTTTTCGATCATTTCAACGGGATCGTGAACAAAGGAAAATTCGCGATGGCGGAATATCAGGTAAAAACGGTCTGCGAAGGCGAACTTTACGAAATTTTCAAGCCGCTCGCCGACAAACAGTATATAAAACCGGAAGTTTCCGCTGAAAAAGCGGAGTTCGAGTTTTCAAAAGAAGATAAAAAATGGATTTTGAAGTAGGAGGAAAAAATGGCTGAATGTTACTGCGGAAGCGGAAAAAATTATGAAGACTGCTGCGAACCGATAATCAAAGGAAAAAAAGTTGCTGAAACGGCTGAAGAGCTGATGCGCGCGAGATATTCGGCTTTTGCGGCTCACGAAATAGATTTCATCATGGATACGGTCGTGCCGGATCAGACAGGAAACATGACTCGTGACGCAGTAGAAAGATGGTCGAGAAAGACAGACTGGAAAAAACTTGAAATCACGGGAACAGAAGCGGGCGGCAGAGACGACGAAACCGGCAGCGTAGATTTCAAGGCGTTTTCGCTGCTTGACGGCGTTATGCAGTGCCATCACGAACACGCGATGTTCAAGAAAATCAACGGGAAATGGTTCTTCGAGGACGGCACGCAGATCATGCCTGAACAGGTCCGCCGCGAAACTCCGAAAGTCGGCAGAAACGACCCGTGCCCCTGCGGAAGCGGCAAAAAATACAAAAAATGCTGTGGCAAAGATTTATAAGTCATTGAATTTAGTGAGCAAATAATATAAGTCCGTTTTTTGCTTGCAAATACGGTTTTTTTGACTGCTTTTTTAGGGAGGAATTATGAAAAAGTTTTTTCTTTTCACTTTTGCAGTGCTTTTCTGCATGACTTTGTTTGCGGAAAAGGTCTACAGAAGCGACGGAACATTTTTTGAAATGAAGAGAAACGGAGATGTTTTTGCTTCAAAAATCGATGCGGCATCTCTCAAGGCTCCCGAAAACTACAAAATGAAATGGGTTTCCGGCAGCGAATTTATCGTTATCGACAAACACGTTCAGGGAAATCTGCCGGTTTATCTTGTCGGAATGAACATTGTTGTCGCAGATTCCGTTTTTTTCTATCAAGGTCCGAAATCAATTAAATTTATTGAAAAAAAATACGGCGTTAAAGCGACGGAAATCATGAGAGGATACGACCTTATAGAGTTCTCAGGGGCAGCTGACAGCGTTAAAACGGCTCAGCAGATCGTCGAAAACGGTGACGGATTCGCGTTTCCGAACCTTTACAGAAGATACGAACTCAAAGCCGTCAATCCGGTGAAGTTCCCGATCAAAGACAAATATTACACCGAAAACTACCAGTGGTCGCTCAAAAATACCGGAAAGGGAATCGGTTACAAAAGTGCGGGATACGGTTATACTGTCGCGGAAATTGACACGCTGAAAAATGCCGATGTCAAATTTGAAGAGGCGATGGAGTTCATCCACGGCCAGATCGAAGCGGGAAATCTTGCAGGTTTTGATGAAAAGACGAAAGTCGCAATCATGGACAGCGGTGTCGATTTCGAGCATCCCGACCTCCAAAACAAGCTCGAAGACGGTTATAACATGGTTCATCCAGGCGAAACGGGAAATCCCGGGACCTACACCCCCGATCCCGACAACCCGATGTCGGATCCGGCATACTATTCGCACGGAACGAACTGTGCCGGCGTCGCTGCCGCTGAAGGCAACGAGATAGGAACAGTCGGAATATGCCCGTGGTGCGGAATCTACCCTGTAACCTACATGGAAGGCGGTTTGGGAACACAGGAGAGTTCCAGCGACAAAAAACTTATGGAAGTCTACACGAAATATGCTGAAGATCCCGAAATCGTCGCAATCAACTGTTCGTTTGGTCCTGCGGCAACTTACGGCGACATCCCCGCTTCTCAGGGAGAAATCAACAGCCACAAAAAATTCATGGAAGAAGGCAGAAACGGAAAAGGCGGCGTTATCGTCTATGCAAGCGGAAACGACGGAATCGATGCGGCTTACACCGGCATTCTTTCCTATAAATTCAATATGAAACGCGGCGAAGACTGCAGCTTTGAAGAAGGTGTAGACGACGGAGAAGACTGCGAAGAGGTAACAAGCAGTGTCGTAACAGTCGGCGCAAGCTCGGCTTGGGATACGCGAGTCACCTATTCAAACTACGGCGATATGCTTGACATCGTTGCTCCTTCGCTTTCAATGCGACCGCTTATCGGCATCGCGACGAGCTTCCTCACAGGCTACGGCGACCTTGACAAAGACTACACGAACCAGTTCAGCGGAACTTCTTCGGCAACTCCGGTAATCACCGGCGCATTCGGCGTCATTTTCTCGGTAAATCCTGATCTCACTCTTGAAGAAGCGGTCGAGATCCTTCACAAAAGTGCCGACAAAGTAAATCCTGAAACAGGCTTCTACGACGAGAACGGTCACAGCATAAAATACGGATTCGGCAGACTCAACCTGCTCAAGGCTGTCAGACTTGCAATGGGTCTTGAAATGTGCGAAGGCAGCTCTGCAGAAACAGCTGACAACCTTGACAACAACTGCGACGGCAAAGTTGACGAAGGTTTGAACAAAGATATTTCCAAAGTTTCAGCAAACTGCAAAAAGGATACTGAGTGCGAAACAGCTGATTTCAAAGGCGGAGAAGTTCAATGTCTTACAGGCAATTTCGCAAAACACAACATTAAAAACGGTTACTGCGTAGTAAAAAATGACAATTACGCCTGCCCGGACGGCACGGCGCCGATAGACGACTACGGTTCAGAATGTCTTCTTGAATGCAACAAAGAAAATCCGTGTCCGGAAGGTCTGGTATGCTCCGATAAAAAACTCGGACAATGTTTGCCTGAATGTAAGGATGACAGTGACTGCGATGAAAGTAAAGCTTACTGCGACAAAAAGACAAAACTCTGCCGCATGAATCCGTCCGAACCGATGGGACCGTGTGAGACAACTGAAGACTGCAAATATGACGCAATGATGTGCATGACTGAGATGCCCGGCGGAATCTGCCTCATCATGTGCAACAATGACGACCGTTGCAATGACGAAGAGAACGGCCCGAATAAATGTGCGGAAGTCAATTTCAGCGGCTACAGGATGAATCTCTGTCTGCCCGGCTGCGAAGATGACAGCCAGTGCAGAAATTTCGGCTACGGCTACAGCATGAAGTGCCACAAACGCTACAACGAAAAAGAAAATATCTGCGCTATGCCGTGTGAAGAAGACCTTGACTGCGTTGACGAAAAGGCAAAATGCTTCAAATCAAGATGTGTTCCGCTTGATTACAAAGAGGAATCAGATTCAGACACTGATACTGACACTGACGCAGATACAGAAGCAGAAACAGATACCGATACCGCTGATGACACTGAACCGGACAGCGGAGATACTGAAGAGACCGTTTCCGATGAAGAACCGGTTACCGACGATTCAGAAGAAGATATGACTCTTGACGACGACCAGCCCAAAGAAAAGAAAAAATCAGGCGGCTGCGCGATCACAACACTTTAAATCCTGAAATTTCACGCGGCGGTAATCAGCCGCCGCTTTTCGTTTTCTTCGATGCGCGCGTGTCGCCGTGACGATGTTAGGACGTCACGCCGTGACGATGACATGGCGCGCTTTCGATATTTCGATTTGCCGATGCTTCGATATTTCGAAATTTCGATATTCCGATATTTCGATAAGGATTTGCGGCGGCGAAGAATTTAAGAGAAAACGAGAAGATCGGGTTTAATTATCAAAATCAATCCGAGTGTGAGCATGAGAAGTCCGCTTACGAGTTTTAGCTTTTTAGCGTGTTTTTCCTCGAATCTGTGCTTGCCCATCGTAACAACGAAAACCATCACGATTATTGCAAGCGGAACTACATAATAAACGTTGTAAAGCGCCATATAGAGATATTTTTTGAGAGTCGAGACATTCTGGATCGAAAGGACTCTCGTGTAGATCGCGGGAAGTCCTATCGTACAGCCGAGTTCGATGAGGTTTACAAAAAACGCAAGGGCTATAGTTCCGAGAATCGAAAGGAACATGCTCTTGTTGTTGATGACCTTTCTCATTTTCTCGAAAAGTTTCGGCTTTACTTTGTCGGGAATCATCAGGCTGACCCCTTTTTTGAAGAAGAAAAACTCCTTCATGTTGATAAGTCCCATGATGAGTGCAACAACACCGAGAGCGATTGTGACGTAGGTCGTCATTCCCATAAACGTGAAAATGTTGAGCCATGCCGTCATAAACAGGAAATAGACAACGCCCGAAGAAAGAACGAAAACCGTTCCTATCATTATGACTTTTTTTCTGTTTTTCGCTGCGACAAGAAGGGTGAGAAGAAACATCAGAACCCACATCGCGCAGGGATTTACGCCGTCAAGAAGGCCGATTATGAAGGTAAAACTCGGGAGTTTGACAAGCTGCGCGTCAATTTTTCCCAGAAAAGGAACATCAATCACGTTTTCCTTGCACTCCTGACACTGCTCACCGCACGATTCGCCGTCAGCCTTGTTCATTTCAATCATTTCTCTGATCAGAGCATCATGATGTCCTGACTGGAAGCCGACGATGAACTTTCCGTTGAAAATGAATGTCGGAAATCCGGCATTCTGAATACCGAGTTTTTGTATCATTTCCATAAAAAGTTTCCTGTTTTCAGGAATTTGGAGAACTTCCAGCTTTTTAAAAGTTATATCAGAGTATTCCTTTTCAATAGTTTCTATAAAAGGCTGAGCCTCGTGGCAGTGCGGACATTTATAGGAATAAAAAAAGTAAAAAACATTGTCCTTCTGCACTTCTTCGGCAGAAACTGCGAATGAAAAGAAAGCCAGAAGGACGAGCAGGAAAAATTTTTTCATCAAAACCTCCCAGGTTACGGAACAAAAAATCCGGCAATAATAGCCAAAATCTTTTTTTTAACAAAAAAACATTGAATTTTATTCCTGAACCGCCTATTTTGCAGGCTTCCCGATCATTGCACGGATCTTTGCTTCGAAAGCACCCTTTTTGAATCCGACGATATATTTGTCTTTGAAAATAAAAGTCGGCACACCGCCGCCTTTGATGCCGAGCTTCTCCGCTTTTTTTCTAAAAATCGCCAAATTTTCAGGCGCTTTCGACACTTCAAGTTTTTTAAAAACAATTCCATGATACTCTTTTTCAAGTTCTTCAACAAACGGCATCGCCTCGTGGCAGTGCGGACATGAATCGGAATAGAAAAAATAAAAAACATCGTTTGCCGGCGCATCTTCGGCGCAAAGCACAAATGAAATCATTGCCAGGGCAAGAAAAATAAAAACCTTTTTCATAACTCTTTTTCACCTTCAATTCACAAAAAAACGAGGCATTATACAGCATTTTTCATATAAAACAACCAATTATATTGACATTTCGGAGTTTTTGAATATGCTGTCGCGGTTTTTTGGTTTTAACCATTTTCGGAGGGTAAAAAAATGGCTAACAAAGATTTCGACAAAATAGTAAAACTTCCGGTTGACGAACGTTGCGAAGGTTGCGACAAAGTTGAGACGACAGAAGCAGGCAGCTTCTGCAAAAAATATGCAGATCCTTCATTTCATTGGGAAAACGATCAGGTTTGTTCTTTTGCTTCCCATGTAAAAAGAGAAGTTAAAGTCGTTACGAAGAAGCTCAATCCTCTTAAAGCTTCGAAAAGAGCGGCCGGTAAAAAGAAATAAGTTTCTGAATTTTGGAACACTTCTATTTCATTCAGTTTCCCGAACAGATTTTCAATCTTCGGCAGAATATTTCAGACGGAATTCCTGTAATTCCGTTTTTTAACGATTTTGAGACTTTCAACCGCATTATTGCGTCGCTGAAACGCAAAAAATCGGTAACGGCCGTATTTTACGAGAAAAGTTCATACCCTTTTGAGCTTTTTCTGGAGAACTGCGGCATTTTCGATTATGTTTTTCTGACTGATTCATCGATCGTAAAACCTCTGCGTGAAGCAGGATTTAACGGGCATATCGCACTTTTTTCAAATTTCAGGATGATCTCGTTTCCCGATTTTTTCAAAGATTTAGAGGTCATTCCCGTTGTCAGCGGAAAAGCTGACTTCAAATTCGCAAAAGATAGCGGACTGGAACCTGTTTATTTTGTATCCGACAAAGCCTGCATCGCCGAATTCGGCCTGTGTCTTTCGAGAAAAAGCGTTCCGCAGTACTGCTTCAACTGCGACAACCGCTGCCGCGAGAAAAGCACGGCGAAACCGGGACTCGAATTTCCGGTCTCGATGAAGCCTGATCTATGGACCCCGAACGATACACCGTTTCTGCTTTTTTCGGAAAGAACTTTCTTTCCTGAAGTGAAAACAAACGGCGCAAAAGAAAAAATCCTAGAAAAATCATGGAATTACCGTTATCCTGTCGGAGTAGAAATACTTAAGCCGGGAAAAACAAGGGACAGCAGAACATACTCTTTCCTTCTCGACAAGAATTCTTCCAGAATGTTCGATAAAGACCTTCTGGGATTTTACGGCTATTCAGGCGCTTTCTACAAAGGGAAATGGATTGACGCCCAAAATGTGAAAAAAGTTGACGACACCAAACTTTGCGCTGAAATTTCAGGCAGTTACAAATCAGTTCTGATGATCTGCCGGTATACGGAGGAGGAAAAGGACTTTCTCAAAAAAGCACGGCACCATCTCTACACTCTGCCGCTTCAGGAAGTGATTCCGGCTCCGGTAACTACTGAAAATATTCCGGAAAAGAAGAAAACTTTCAGAAAATACTCGGAAAGAGCGAAAATCACACTGATTTCCGATGACATCAAAAAATTTGCCGTCTTCAAAAGCAAGAATGTCGAACGGCGTGTTTTTGTCTACAACCGTAATATTCCAAAGGGTTTTTCCGACTACATTTACATTTCGGGGAATCTGGTGGAAAAGGATTTCGATGATATCGCGTCAGTTGAAAAATTAAAGGGGATCGTCGTTTCGGACACCGTCATGAAAGAGGTCCTCGAAAAAATTTTCCCCAAGCTGGAAATACTCCTCCATCCTCTGGCATACAATAATTCCGAAGAAGCTCCCTCTTATTTGTCGGCTTCGACTTCAGTATTCGTGTCCCGCTTCAGATCCGAAAACAGAAACAACTATTTGTGGCCGGACATAAATATTTTTCTTAAAAACCACATTGGTTACTCAGAGTTCATATCGCACAAGAAAATGATCCGCAACGGCGGAAAACGGGAACTTTGGGTAAGCATCGCCGATATTTCCGATGATGCTTTGAGATTTTTGAAATCGCAGGCCGATCTGATGATTACAGAAATGCGGTAACTATTCGCCGCAGCTTTCGCGTTTTTTAGGAAAATTCACAGTTTTATCAGGATTTTGATCCTGTTTTTCTTTCTTTTTTTTGAGGTTTTCTTTTAATTTTTCTTTGTCAATAAGTTTGATTTTCTGCATTTTCATAAATTTTACCGGCTTTTTCAGACCTTCAGGTTCCACTTTTTTTTCAACAGCCGATTCCGCTTTTTTAACCGGTTCAGCAATATCATTCTGACCGGCGACAACAGCGAAAATTGCCACTGCTGCTGCAATAACTATTAAAATAACTAGAACTTTTTTCATTCCATCTCCAAAGAAAAATATTTTTTAAATCTGTTAATGAACTATTCTCGTTCCTGTCTTGCCTTCCATTGCATCAGCAAGTTTGTCTTCTGAAGTGATGATGACGACTTTTTTCGGGTCGTTTTTGACGAAATCGATAGCAGATCTGATTTTCGGCCCCATGCTTCCTGCCGGAAATTCGCCCTGAGCGAGATATTTTTCGGCCTCGGCTGAAGTCATCTGATCAAGCCATGTCGGTTTGTCGGACTTGAAGTTGACTGCAACTTTCTCAACGCCGGTAAGAATAACGACCATATCGGCATCGATCGTCTGCGCGATCATTACGCTTGCCAGATCTTTGTCGATAACCGCGTCAATCCCTTGATAACCCGGTTTATCCTTGCTTTTATAGACAGGAATACCGCCGCCGCCGCCAGTAATAACGGTGAAACCAGCGTCGATAAGGGTGTTCATGGCTTCTGGATTCAAAACTCTGAGAGGCATAGGCGAAGGAACGACTCTGCGGTAACCGCGGCCGCTGTCTTCGACCATTTTCCAGCCGTTTTTCATCTTCATGAGAGCCTTCTGCTGGTTGTAGAAAGGGCCAACCGGCTTTGTCGGTTTTTTGAAAGCCGGATCGAGCGGATTTACTTCGATCTGTGTTACAAGAGTCGCGACTTTGATCTTCTTTTCACCAGCTTTGCTCAAGCAGTTCATAAGTCCCTGCTCGATCATGTATCCCATGCTGCCCTGTGTGTCTGCGACGCATACGACGAGCGGATCGGGATAAACTTCGGTTTCGGCCATTTCGTTGCGGATGAGTCTTGCACCGGCCTGAGGGCCGTTTCCGTGCGTGATTACAACCTGATGCCCTTCCTTAATGAGTTTCACGATTCCGTCCATCGAGGCGCGGATATTTCTTTCCTGATCTTCGATTGTTCCTTTGTCTCCCGGTTTTATCAAGGCATTGCCGCCGAGCGCGATCACTATTTTCATAAAAACTCCATCAAAAAAGAAAGAGGGGACCAGAGCCCCCTCTTTAACAAAATCAGTTACAAAAAACTATTTGCAGCAGCCTTTGCATCCGCCGAAAAGTTTGTCAACGATAACTTTCTTGAGCATTTCTGCACCGTCTCCTCTCGGAGCGAGTTCATAGCCGACTCTGACGATCGGTTTGTTGACTTTAACGACTCTGCCGAGGTCGATCGGGGTGCCGCTGAGAACGAGGTCAGCATCGATTGCGTTGATCGTGGTCTCAAGGTCTCTCATCTGCTCTTCGCCGTATCCCATAGCCGGAAGGATGCCTTCGCCGATGTTCGGGTACTTTCTGTAGGTGAAAGCGATTTTGCCGACAGCTGCCGGTTTCGGGTCAACCATCTCTTTAACGCCGTTTCTCTGTGCAGCAACTTTTGCAGCACCGGTCTTCATGCCGCCGTGGGTAAGTGTCGGGCCGTCTTCAACGATGAGGACTCTCTTTCCTTTGATGTCGCCGTCAACGGTAAGTTCGGAGTCAGCTTCGATAACAACTGCGTTCGGAGCAAGTCTCTTGCAGTTTGCTTTAACTGTTGCGATGTCTTCCGGAGTTGCGCTGTCCATCTTGTTGATGACGATGACGTCAGCCATAAGAACATTGACTTCGCCCGGATAGTAGAGGCATTCGTGACCCGGTCTGAGAGGATCTACGACAACGATCTTGAGGTCTGAATCATAGAACGGGAAATCGTTGTTTCCGCCGTCCCAGAGGATGACATCGGGTTCGCCGTCGACATCTTTTTCAGCCTGACGGAGAATAGCTTCATAGTCAACGCCTGCATAAATTACGTTGCCTGCAGCAATGTGCGGCTCGTACTCTTCCATTTCTTCGATGGTGCAGTTGTTAGCTTTGAGGTCTTCGATCTTAGCGAAACGCTGAACAGCCTGTTTGTTGAGGTCAGGATCGTAAGGCATCGGGTGACGTACAGCAACGACCTTTTTGCCCATTTTCTTGAAAATATCATAGATGAATCTTGTTGTCTGGCTTTTGCCGCAGCCGGTTCTTACTGCGCAGATCGAAATGATCGGTTTGCAGGATTTGATCTTCGTCTTGTCATAGCCCATAAGAACGAAGTCTGCGCCGAGCGAGTTGACGAGAGCACCTTTGCTCATAACTATCGGATAGTAAATATCGCTGTAAGCGAATACGCATACTTCAACGCCGAGTTCTTTTACAAGTCTCGGAAGTTCGGTTTCGTCATAAATAGGAATACCGTTCGGGTAAAGGTCTTCACCTGCGAGTTCCTTCGGGTACTTTCTTCCGTCGATGTCAGGAATCTGAGTAGCGGTGAAAGCAACTACTTCGTACTCGGGATTGTGTCTGAAATAGGTGTTGAAGTTGTGGAAATCTCTACCGGCAGCACCCATGATGAGAACTTTCTTTCTGGTCATTTGATCCTCCAAATGTTAAGTTATTAAAAACGGCCGGACAAGGTCAACGGCGGCCGGACACAGTCAACGGCGCGGAAAAATATCATACTAAAATTCTATGTCAAGCGTAAAAGAAAAAATTTAATAGTGATTCTGCTTATAAGAATTTAGTTCTCTTTTGAGAGGAATTTCCAGAGACATGCTGCTATTGCAGCACCGATGAGCGGAGCAACTATGAAAACCCAAAGAACTTTGATCGGATCGGGGTTGCCGGCGATTGCAGCAACAACTGCCGGGCCGAAGCTTCTCGCCGGGTTGACCGATGTTCCGGTAAGACCGATGCCGAGAATGTGAACAAGAACGAGGGTGAAACCGATAACTACGCCTGCAAACGAGCCGTGGTTGCCTTTCTTCGAGGTAACGCCAAGAATCGTGAAAACGAAGAAGAAAGTAAGAACGATTTCGACAATGAGACCTGCAGATGCATGGTTATGAACTCCGGTAAGACCGTTCGTGCCGAATCCGCCGAATATCTGTCCTTCAGGAGCAGTCTTGTCAACAACCTCTCCGAGTTTGAAGATGAGGGCAAGAAGTCCGGAACCTGCAAGTGCGCCGAGGCACTGAGAAATTACGTAGCCGATAAAGTCTTTAACCGTCATTCCGCCCGTCATAAGAACACCGAGCGAAACGGCCGGATTGATGTGACAGCCCGAAATGTTGCCTACGCAGTAAGCCATTCCGACAATCGTGAGACCGAAAGCAAAAGCGGTGAGAAGATAACCGCAGCCCGGAGTGGGATCGCAGCCGACAAGCATTGCCGTGCCGCAGCCAAGTGTTACAAGTGCGCAGGTGCCGATAAATTCAGCGATGTAGGATTTCATAACAATTTCCTCCTAAAAATTAATATCTGCAAGATTCTGCAAAATCATTAAGTTCCTGTTCACATCTGTCCATTCCTTCTTCCGGCTCAGCACATTCCTGTGAATATCCGCTATAGAAAATGTATGGATCAGCGTCTTCCGGAGTGCAGAGATAAATATTGAAATCTCCGCCTTCGCAGTGAGTGTAGAACGAGCACTCTTCGGGCTGGTCGTCACCGTAGTCGTCTTCCTCTCCGGAACTGTTGCCGCAGTAGTCTTCCGCCTCTTTGTAGCAGTCCATGCTGGTTGCGTAATCGCCTATATCGCCCTCTGTATAAGCACTCGACGGATCACAGTAAAATGTTTCCGAGCCGGCTTTGATCGAATAGAAAGGAGGAAAACCGCCGTCTTCCATGCTGTAGGTGTCGGGAATGCAGATTATGACTTCAGAGCCCGTCGCTTCGCATATCCATGTTTTGTGGTTGCCGCTTTCATCAAATTCTTCAGCCCATTCGGTTTCGGTTTTGCAGACAAGGCCTTCTTCCTCTTCGCGAATTATTTCACCGCAGTATTCACGGAATGTATTGTAGCAGGATTCAACGTTATTGCTTGTGCAGACATCGAATTTTTTGTCGTCTGCCTGATAGTAGAAGTTTCCGTCACCGCTCATCGAAGTGCAGATTTTTGCCGTTTCGCCGGTTTTCTCGCACTCGCCCTGCTCTTCGCAGTAGTATTCTCCTTCTATATCCCCGTCAAAGTTTCCGCAGTAATCATATACCGCCAGAGCACAGTCTCTGCCGTCACCGGAGCACTTGAATTCCTTGTTTCCGGCTTTTATCGAATAAGGCACGGTATTTTCGTTCGGAGTACTTCCCTCGATGCAGAAAACGAGTTCGTCGCCTGTATTCTTGCATATATAATCATCAATGTTTCCGTCTTCCTGATCATCGCCGGAAAGTCTTTCCCACTCGCTTCCGGTTTTGCATGTAAGTTTGCCTGAGGGTTTAGAGTTCTCTTCCTTGGCATCAACTTCGTCAACGACAACGAAAGTGTAGCTCGAGAAGTGACCTGTTGTCATCATAATCGGGTCACCGGCAGCTGCATTCATGATCGGGTCTCCCGCAGCATTGGTCATGATCGGATCACCGGCAGCCGCAAGCATGATGGGATCACCTGCAGCAGCATTCATGATCGGGTCTCCCGCAGCAGTCGTCAGATTGCCGTTGCTGATCATGATAGGATCTCCCGCAGCAGTCGTCATGATCGGATCCCCAGCCTCGTTGTATCCGCCGAAAAGCGCATAAGCTCCTTTTTTGCTGTAGCTCCACGTTCCGTCGCTTTTCATAACGGCAGCGGCAACTGTTTTTCCGTTTACGGATCTTTCCGCATTGATCGTGATTATAACGGGTTTTTCAAATTTTGTGCCGGAGGGGCCGAATTCGACAACATTCGAAGCGAGAGCTTTTTTGTTGTTGAAACCGCTGGTTTTGTAAAGTTTTACCGAAATTTCGGTATCTTTTGCAAGTGCGCCTGCCGGAATTTTGATTTTCGCGGCACCGCCGTCAACTTCGATTTCTCCGCCTTTCTCGGCTGAAACCTTCTGGGATTTTTCTTCAATAACCTCTTTTTTCTCTGAACTTCCGCAACCTACTGCAAAAAAGAGTGCTGCGAAAATTGTCATAACCAAAAACTTTTTCATAATAACCTCCAAGATAAATGTTATTGTTTGGCCTTTTTATTTTTGTTTATCTTTTCTTCAGCTTTTTCAAATGCTTCCTGGATTTTCAAGTATCCGGCGACACCTTCGAGCAGTTCAACAGGCTCGTCCTTGATGAAGATTCCGACCGTCGGAACAGCCTTTATTTTGCACGGAACGATGATTTTGCCTTCGGTATCCTGCGCCAGATTGAACGCTCCGACTCTCGCACGCCCTTTGAAATCGGTCGCAAATTTGGTCAAAGTCGAATAAACCATGCTGCACGGCTGTGATTTTTCAACATAAAAATCGACGATCACCGGAACCGGTGAATTTTTAAGTGACGGGTAGAAAGTTTCCATCGAAAGTTCGACAGGATAAACTTTTTCATGCGGTAAAATACTTTTTAAAACATCAAAAAAACTCATTTTTCCTCCGTATTTCCGGAAATCATCGTGACTTTTCCGCCGCTCAGACGGTATCTGCTGCCGTCGGACTCGTCTATAGCCTCGCCGTTTGCGTCAAATTCAAGTTTGTAACCGTTTTTCGAGACCCAGCCGTGTATTTTTGCCGGAACTCCGTAGACGAGCGCAAAATCGGGGACATCCCTGCTGACGACGCTGCCTGCTCCGATTAGCGAATATTTTCCGATAGTTGTGCCGCAGACAATTGTCGCGTTCGCTCCTATCGAGCACCCTTTTTTCATCAAAGTTTTTTTAAACTCGTGCTTGCGTTCGACGAAAGCGCGGGGATTGATGACATTTGTAAAAACCATCGACGGCCCGAGAAAAACATCGTCTTCGACTTCTACTCCGTCGTAAATCGAGATGTTGTTCTGGACTTTAACACCGTTTCCCAGCGTGACGTTCGCGCCGATGACGCAGTTCTGCCCGATGTTGCACCTTTCACCGATTTTAGTATTTTTCAAAATATGGGAAAAACACCAGATTTTTGTCCCTTTTCCGATAGTTACACCGTCATCGACTATCGCCGTATCGTGAACGAAATAATCTTTTTCCATTATCTCCCCCAGCTTTTAAGGAACGGGTGATATTCGCCGCGAAGCCCTATCGGGATCGCGTTTCTGATGTTGAAAGCGATTTCTACCGCCGCCCTTGCGTCTTCAAGCGAAAAACCTTCACCTGCAAGGATTTTTTCGTAGCTTTTCGTGTGGAGTTCGGTGAAACCTTCACTGAACTCAAGCTCTTTTCCGTCAACAGTGATCGAGCGGTAAGTGCGTTTCCCGGCCTCTTTCACCGCTTTCGGAAGCATATTGTCGTTTATGCTCAGGAACCAGCGGACTCTCGCGCGCTGAAACTGCATGAACCCTGCCGCGACATCCTTTTCCTGAACGTGAAGAATGTTTTTCTGGACGTATCCGAAAATCCACTGGAGCATGTCGAAAAAGTGGATTCCGATGTTCGTCGCCATACCGCCGGACTTGGAGATGTCGCCTTTCCAGGAAACGTCATACCATCTGCCGCGGCTTGTGATATAGGTGAGGTCGATGTCGTAGATTTTGTCTTTCGGACCTTCATCTATTCTTTTTTTCAGCTCGGCGATTGTCGGATGAAGCCTGAGCTGGAGGATCGTGTTGACATGATGTCCCGTTTCGTTTTCGATTATTTTGAGGTTGTCGACAGTCCACGGATTGAGGACGAGCGGCTTTTCGCAAATTGCGTCAGCATCGTTTCTTAGAGCGATCCTGATGTGGGCGTCGTGCAGGTAGTTCGGCGAAGTTATGCTGACGTAGTCGATTTTCGTCTCGCGTCTCCTGAGTTTGTCGAGATGGCGGTCGAAACGCTCGAATTCGGTAAAAAACTCAGCTTCCGGAAAGTATGAATCGATGATCCCGATGCTGTCGCAGGGATCCATTATCGCAATCAGATTGTTGCCTGTATCTTTGATTGCGCGCATGTGCCTCGGTGCAATGTAACCTGCCGCACCGATAAGGGCAAAATTTTTCATTTGTATCTCCGTTTTTTTACAATCAACATAAAAACGCGGCATTTTAGCAGGATTTTGAAAAATTGGAATAATTTTTAAACTCAAGCTGTTGAAAAAGGGTGCTGCGGCAAAAAAACGAATGTGCTGCAGTGATTATTTGCTTTTTTAGTGTAAAACTATATAATCACGCGTTTTTTTGTTTATTGTTTTTTTGATAACTCATTTAAAGGAGGATTTCTTGAAAAAATTATTGATTCTCGCTTCGGTTTTCGCTCTCTGCCTCGGCATGATCGTTTCATGCGGCGAACAGACTAAAAAAGAACCCGAAGCAAAAGAGAAAGTTAAGCTTTCTTTCCACGTTATGAGTAAATGTCCCTACGGTGTTCAGGTTATGGACGCAATCAAACCGACACTTGACAAACTCGGAAATGCTGTTGATTTCGAGCTCAACTACATCGGTTACGAAAAGAACGGCGGCTGGATGCCGATGCACGGAGAAACCGAGCGCAACGGTGACAAACTTTTCCTCTGCGCCAAGAAACACATGCCGAAAGACTACATGAATCTTATCGTCTGCATGAACAAGGACTCGAGAAAGATTCCCGAAAACTTCGAAAGTTGCGCGAAAGAGCTCAACCTCAACGTAGCAAAAGTCAGAACCTGCAAAGACAGCGACGAAGGCGAACAGATCCTTCTTGAAAGCTACAAATTCTCGAAGTCGAAAGGCGCGAACGGTTCTCCGACAATTTTCCTTGCAGACCAGCCCTACAGAGGCGGAAGAACTTCCAACGACTTCCTGAGAGCGATCTGCGGCGAATACAAAACTGCAAAACCCGAAGTCTGCAGCTCGATTCCCGAACCTGCAAAAGTAAAAGTAACCGTTATTTCCGACAAAAGATGCAAAGACTGCAGACCGGAAGCGCTTGTCGGCCAGCTTAAAGGAATGTTCCCAGGACTTATTCCGGAAATCATCGACTACTCCGATATAAAAGCACAGGAAATGTATAAGAAATTCGCAGAAGCAGGATTCAAAACCCTTCCTATCCTCGCTTTTGAAGAGTCAGTTCAGAAAGAAGAAGAATACCAGAAGATCAAACGCTGGGCAGTGCCGGCAGGCGGTTCGATCCTTCTAAGAGTCGGTGCAAAATTCGACCCGACCAAAGAGATCTGCGACAACAAAATCGATGACACAGGCAACGGTAAAGTTGACTGCGCCGACGACGACTGCAAAGAAGAAATGCTCTGCAGAAAAGAGATCCCGGGAAGAGTTGACCTTTTCGTTATGAGCCAGTGCCCCTACGGTGTTCTTGCGCTCAACGCAATGAAAGAAATTTTTGCCGCTTTCAAAGACGACAAACTTGATTTCCACGTAAATTATATTGCCAACGAAACTGCTCCCGGCAAATTCAACGCACTTCACGGCCAGGGCGAAGTTGACGAGAACATCCGTGAACTCTGTGCGATCAAACACTACCCGAAAGATTACATGGACTACATCTGGTGCCGTAACGAGAACATCAGAGGAACCGACTGGCAGAAATGTGCAACCGGCAAAATCAAAGCTGATGTCATCGAAAAATGCTTCAAAGGCGGCGAAGGTGTAAAACTTCACAGCGAAAACATCAAAATCGGAAACGCTATGAATATCGGCGGCAGCCCGACATGGATTTTCAACAACAAATTCCAGGGCGGCGGCATTGCAGCAAACGACATCCAGAGACAGATCTGCCAGTACAACCCGAAACTTAAAGGCTGTGCAGCCGACAAAGCTATCAAAGCCGGCGACAAACCTGCACCTCAGGGCGGCTGCGGACAATAATTCCCACTGACGCGCCGCCTCCATGGCGGCGTTTCATTCTTCTTTTCGATTAAATTCGTTTTTCTCGACGCGCCGAAAATAAGGATCGTTATTCCGTTATAACGTTATTCCGACGGCGCGAATCGTTATTATCGATCAGGTTCCTTCTTCTCGTTATTTTTTCCAGAAAGCCCTTGTGAAGATGACCATGACGGTGAAGACTTCAAGTCGTCCCATAATCATCGCAGCGGACAGAAACCACTTTACCCAGTCTTTAAAGAAGTGATAATTCTCAACCGGACCGATCCTGCCGAATCCCGGGCCGATATTTCCGACAGTCGAGAGTGCCGCCGTGAAAGAGGTCAGAACACTGACTCCTGAAGCGGCGCAGATGCACGCTGTGGTAAGAACAATGACCGCGTAAAGAAATACGAACGCCGAAATCGAATAGATCATGTCCTTTTTGACGACGTTGCCGTCAATGAAAATCGTCATTATGGCTTTCGGATGGACCAGATATTTCAACTCGTTTATTGCAAGTTTCATGAGCGTGACTATGCGTATAAGTTTCACGCCGCCGCTGGTTGAACCGCTGCATGCACCTGCAAACATTAAAAGAAAAATGATATACTGTGCAAACGGCGGCCACTGCTTGTAATCAGCTGTCGCAAAACCTGTCGTCGTCAGAATCGAAACAACCTGGAACATTGCCTGTCTGATTGAACCGTGAACAGAATAAAGTTTGTGATATATGAGGCTGTGTGCCACAATTATCGTTCCAATCACGATGACCGCGAAATAAACCTTGAGCTCGGTATTCCTGAAAATCTGTTTCGCCCTCCCGGTGATTATTTTGTAGTGCAGAGTAAAGCTCATTCCGGCAAGGATCATGAAAACTATGACGATCCACTCGATGAAAGCGGAGTTATATGCACCGACAGAGGCGTTTTTAGGTGAAAATCCGCCGGTTGCGATCGTTGAAAAAGCGTGGTTGAAGGCATCGAAATACGGCATTCCGGCAAAATTGAGAAGCATCGCTTCGACGACAGTAAGTCCGATGTAGATCCCCCAGAGAGTCTTCGCCGTTTCGCTTATTCTGGGCGAGATCTTATCGACTGTCGGGCCTGGAGCTTCGGCTTTAAGCAGCTGCAGTCCTCCGACACCTAGCAGAGGCAGGACGGCAACAGCAAGAACAACGATTCCCATACCGCCGAGCCAGTGAGTGAGGCTCCGCCAGAAAAGCATCGACTTGGGCAACACCTCTATATCGGTCAGGATCGTCGCTCCGGTCGTCGAAAATCCCGAAACCGTTTCGAAAAAAGCCTCCGAAAAGTTCGGAATCGCCCCTGAAATATAGAAAGGAAGTGCCGAAATGAAAGAAATCGACACCCAGCAGAGAACAACCAGAACGAAACTTTCCCTGATTGCAATCCTCCGTATCTGCTGATGCCTTAAAAAGTAAAACACGACAGCACACACCGCTGCAACCGAAACCATCACGCTGAAAAATGATTTCAAAGCCTCAGGCTCGTCATAATAAAACGCCGTCACAATAGGCAAAGACATGCAAAGTGCAACGAAAAACAGTATTATAATCAGCGGTTTAAGTATAGTGCTAAAATTCATAAGTCGGAAAATATTGCTTCAACTTTAGGAACATTCTGTTTTTTCATAATTATGATGACACTGTCACCTGGTCTCATTTCGAAGTCGCCGTTAGGAATCGAAATTTCTTTGTTCCTGGTTATTGCGGCAATGATCGAATTTTCGGGCATATTCAGCTCTTTTATCTTTTTGCCGCAGGCATTGCATTCGCCGGAAACAAGAATTTCAAGTGCTTCAGCCTCGCCGTCAAAAAGGGTGTGGAGAGTAATTATCTTTCCGCGTCTGATATACTTCAGAATCGCGTCAACCGTGCTTCGTTTTGGGCTCACAGTGGCATCAACTCCGAGCTTCTGGGCTATTGAAATGTAACTTTCCTTGCTGACCGAAGCTACAGCTCTTTCAACTCCGATACTTTTTGCGTAAAGCGCCGAAAGAACGTTGAGTTCCTGGTTTTCAGTGACTGTGATGATGAGATCTACTTCGTTCAGACGTTCTTCTTCAAAAATCGATTCGTTCCTGACATCGCCGTTGATTACCAGAACATTCGGGTATCTTCTCGACATTTCCTTCGCCTCTTCGTAGTCTTCCGAAAGAAGTTTCAGATTTATCGGCATCGTCGAAAGAGTCCTGATGAGACTTTTTGCGATTTTAGTCGTACCGACAATAAGAGCTGTCTCGATTTTTTTAATCTTCTTGCCCGTTCTTGCAAAAATGTAGTCCATAGTTTTTTCATCTGCGACGATGTAAATCTCGTCACCTTCGCGGATGACCGTGTTTCCGGACGGGATAAGCACCGATTCGCCGCGTTTTATCAAAGCTATGAGGAAAGATTTATTTATCTCTTTTCTGATTTTTATCAGATTTTTGTTCCTGAATGACGAATTTCTGTCAACGATCTCGTTTCTGACGGTGATGCTGCTCCCTTCAAACGCGAGAACATCGCTCAAAGCTCCCTGTTTTACGATTTCGGTGATGTGGTTAGCCGCCGCCATTTCGGGCGAAATTATGTAGTCGGCTCCAAGAAACGGACTGCCCTGAAATTCTGCGTGTGAATAGTCAAGGTTGCTGACACGCGCGATTTTCCTGAGTTTCAGCATCGAACCGTCAGGAGAAGATGAGGCCGCGATAGAGCATGCGATAAGGTTGGTTTCATCCTTGTTCGTCGACGCAATGAAGTAGTCTCCGTCGGCGAGGTCGATTTCCTGCATCGTCTGACTTCTGTTTATTTCTTTATTGATGACAAGACAGTCGAGGTTGCTTTCGAGGAACTTCGCACGGATCGGATCCCGCTCGATTACTACAACGTCTTTTCCTTCTTTGACCAGATGTCTTGCTATATCGTAGCCGACGGCACCCGCACCGGCAATAACAAATTTCATTAAAACTCCAAGAACATTGAAAAAAACCGGCAATATTACGATTTAAAGGCGAATTGTCAATTTTTGGGTCCCGCACACATTTTACTTTTAATATAATTAATTAGTGATAATATATTTGCGCTGTTTGAGTTTTTTAGCATTTCGGAGGAGATTGGCATGGTTGATGACTATAGGATCGAGATACGTAGGAATCATCGGAATGTTGTTTTGCTCTGTATTGCTTCCGTTCTGATAAATGTCGTTTTTGCGCATTTTGCACAGTTTTTATCCAAGCATTCAGATATGCAGCTCTGGTTCGACACTATCGGAACCATTCTCGCAGCAGCGCTTGGCGGTTACCTTCCCGGCATTTTTGTCGGTCTCGTCACCAATTTCATGAAAGGTTTTATGGATTTCGCGTCAGTATACTACTCCGCGATGAACGTTCTGATCGCAGCGACGGCTGCTCTGCTCGCCAATCACGGTTTTCTGAAGAAAGCCTGGAAAATCCCGCTTTTCATAGTTGTCATGGCTTTTATCGGAGGCGTGATCGGCGGAATTCTTCCAAGTATTCTGAAATCTCTTCCCACATCAGGCTTTCTGAACGATCTTCTGTGGGATCTGGCAGATAAAACTGTTTCGGTAATCATAGTGATCGCCATTATCAGGGCTATTCCTGAAAAAACCAGAGAGACACTTCGTTTCAACGGCTGGAAACAGGCCCCGCTGACAAAAAACGATCTGGACGAGATCAGGAATAAAATCAAGTGCCGCTCCGTTTTCCTAAGATCAAAAATAATTTTTATTTTGTCTATAGCGCTTATAGCCCTGGCTGTAACGGCATCGACGATCAGTTTTGTACTCTATCGCAACGCACTTCTCGATGAATATTCCGAATTTGCCCGAGAGGTCACTATTGCGGTCTCCGAGGTCCTTGATCACGAAAAAATCGACGAATACATCTCAAGCAAAAGTACGGATCAGCCATACCTTGAAGTCATGCACAAACTTGAAGATATAAAAACCACTTCCCCGACCGTAAAATTCATCTACATTTACAAGATCGAAGAGGACGGAGGGCATGTGGTCTTCGACCTTCATTCCAACAATGAATCCGACTCAATTCCCGGCAAACTGGTAAAACTCGACTCCGCTTTTGAGCCGTATCTCCAGACGCTCAGGGAGGGAGGCGAGATCGAACCGGTCATTTCCGGCAGCGCTTTCGGAGAGCTCCTTTCGGTCTACACTCCTGTAAAAAATTCCGCCGGAAAGACTGTCAGCTATATCGGTGCGGACATTCCGATGTCCATAATCGTCGGGAAGGAACTGAACTTCCTGACTCAGATGGTATTCCTCTTTTTAGGCTTTGTTATCCTGATTATCGCGATCGTTGTCTGGTTCGTCGATTATAACGTCGTTTTCCCGATCAACTCCATGACGATGAGGACAAGCGAATTCGCTTACAGCGGCAACAACGCTCTGGAAGAGAACATTGAAAAGATCAGGAAGCTTGACATCCACACCGGAGACGAGGTCGAAAATCTCTACAAAGCCTTCACAAAGATGACCGAAGACACAATGGGTTATGTCGAGAAGATCGTCAGTTCGGCAGAACATATAGCGCAGATAAACAGCACTTTCGGAAAGGTCGTTTCGCCTCAGGTCAGGGATTTCCTGCTTTCCGACGACCCCGATCTCGGCGGCCAGGATCTCGATGTCACAGTCATGTTCTGCGATATCCGCGGCTTCACCACCATATCAGAAAGGCTCGAACCCAAAGAGATAGTTTCGATGCTGAACCGCTATTTCACCCGTCTGGAAAAGCCGATCGTCGAAAACAACGGAATAATAAACAAGTATATCGGAGACGCGATAATGGCGGTTTTCGGCGTTCCGCTCAAGTCGGAAACGCACGCTTACGACGCATGGAAAGCCGCTCAGGGAATGAGAAAGCAGCTTGCGGCTCTTAATGAAGAGCTGAGAAACGAAGGACAACCGGAGATCCGCTTCGGAATAGGTTTATGTTCAGGTCAGGTGCTTGCCGGAAATATCGGAACGTCAAACCGGCTTGAATACACCGTTATCGGAGACACCGTAAACACTGCAAGCCGAATCGAAAGCCTTTGCAAAACTTATAAGACTGACCTGCTCATATCCGAGCAGACGAAAGAACTTCTCTCTGACGACGTACCGCTGACATTCGTCGCAGAATCGGAAATCCGCGGCAAAGAGAAACGGATTAAACTTTATTCATAGAAATTCATGCCGTAACGGCCGGACTTTTCAAAAAAAGAGTTTTTGCGGATCGTCGCAGTGACAGTTTGCAAGACATTCAGTTATAAAATAAAATGATTCACCGCATCTGAATATCGCAGCTTCTTCTTCAGGATAGCAGCCGCACTCGTTGTCTATTACAATCTCTCCGTCGGAATCGGGAAGTTCATTGTCGTTATCTTCAATTATTTCAATATCCTGATCATTTTCTTCGATATCGTTTTCCGGTGTTTCGCCGCTATCGTCAGGTCCGTTTTCATTTCCGCCGCAGAGCCCGACGCTGTAGACCGAACATATTTTGTTAGATGAATTTACGGCGTAACAATAAGCAAAGCATATATTGAAAACTGAAATCACACCGTCGCAGCATATCGGATCATACTGCGGATTTTCGCCGCAGTTGCATTCATCGTTTGAAAATCCTTCGGGAAAGGGATTACTTTCCGGAAATACATAAGCGGAATCGGTCGGTTCCGCCCAGGGATCCGAATTGTCAGCATCAGATTCCGGATCGGGATAGTTTGAATCCGCATAATCTTCATCAGGATAGGGAGCGTTCTGTTCATTATCTTCCCACCCTTCCTGTCTGCCTTCATCGTAATAGTCGCTGTCAGCGCTGTCTTCATTCCAGTCACCGTAATCACCCGAGCCTGCCCCGGTATCGGGTGTATCGCTTTCGTAAAGCTCGTCCGGAAGTCCTTCCGTATTATCGGCACTGTCGGCAGATTTATCACCCAGATTTACGAACTGATTACACGAAAAGAAAAATAAAACTATTGAAACGACTAAGAAAAATCTACTTTTCATCAACAATCCTCTTAATTTCCCTGCTACGGAAACTTCTCGGATATTCTCTGAGGTAGTCATGGCAGAGAGGAAGATCCCTGCTTCCCGATTTTTTCTGCGAAATGCAGCCTTTTATCATTATTTCTTCTTTATAAACACGGCTTTCCCGCATAACCTTGCCGTATTTTTTGACCAGATTCGCTATTTCCGGGAAATCCTTTTTCGATTCGTGTATTGAAATAAGTTCAAACAATGCCTTGTCCGGCTCTCTGCCTTTCTCGATCTCCATCGTGAAGAGCTGTTGCGCGGCCCCGGTCTTTCCTGCGGCAAGGGCTTCTCTTCCCTGGAACAAAAACGATTTGTCAGGAGTCAGCGCAAAGTCTTGTTTTTTAGGACTGCTTTTTGTCTTCTTTCCAGTAGTTGTTACAGCATTATGCTGTTCTTTGTGATTTGTGTATTCAAAAGTCCGGTTCATGTCTTTGGAAAGCTGCGTAGCCGCTCCGTTTGCCTTTTCGATTATTTCGACAAGACCGCTGAAGACCTCGGCAGTAAGTTTTCCGTCTGAATAATCGAGCGTGAACGACGTTCCGAGAACTCTGACGAGGAATTTTCCGTCGACATCGATTCTGAAATCGTTGCCTGTAACGACATCGAACTTAGCTTTTCCGCTTTTCATTGAAACGTCGGTGTCAGTTATATTTTCAAGATAAGTCTTTGATATTACTGATATAGTTGTTTTTGCAAGCTGAATTTTCGCTCCGTTTTCCCTTTCGCCCGAAGCATAATCCTCTCTTGTTTCGGGAACCGCTTCTGCACCGGCCGCTACAGCAACTTCAACAGTTTCTTCAGTGTTTTCTGCCGTTTTTTCACGGTTGAAAAGAGTAACTGCAATAACAACGGCTGCAGCAAGCGAAAATGCCAGAGCAGGTTTGAACCACGAAGCAAAAAGTGCGGAGAAACTGAATTTTTTCTCTTTTTCCGGTTCAGATTCTGCTTCAAAAGGCAGGAATTCGAACGATTTCGCCGCAATTTCAGCCACTTTGACGCTGTCAGCTTCGGGAACTAACTCCTTCGCTTCGGCAAAAATATCTTTCGCCCCGCAGCAGCAGCTTATCATTGAAGAGCACTCTTTGCATCCGGCGATGTGTTTTTCCGTTTCGGGCAGCAGCACATATCTGCCGTCTGCGAGAGCTATCGCCTCTTCAATCGTTATGTGTCTTTCAGATACCATAAACCCTCTTACATACTAAGACTCAATATTTCATAAAGCTCCTTTTTCGCCTGATTTATCCTCGACCAGACTGTCTGGAGCGGCTGTTTCAATATCTCGGAAATCTCTTTCAGCGGAACTCCTTCGACTTCGTAAAGAGTTAAAACCATTCGTTTTTCCGGCGATATTTTTCTCATCGCACTGTTAAGCATTCTCGCCCTGTCCTGTTTTATAAGCGAAGACTCGCTGCCTGACGATTTGTCGCCGATCTGGAAAAAGAACTCAGGCTCTTCCGCAGTTTCGTTCCGATCCATATTCTTCTGGATGTATTTGTAGGTCGTATTTACGGCAATTCTGTAGAGAAAAGTCGAAAAAAGCGAATCTTTCCTGTAAAGTTTTATCGATTTTGCCATTTCGGTAAAAACTTCCTGCACGACATCCTCCGCTTCGGCACTTTTGCCGATGATCCTGTAAACTGTGGCTGAAACTTTTCCGTAATACCGGTTTATAAGTTCCGTCCACGCCTTCTGGTTTTTCTCAAGCAGCGCAAGGTCGACAAGGATGTTGTCTTCAAGATTTGCCAATGTCCTGTCTTCCTTCACCACAGCAAAATCCTCGTATTTAGTTCCCGTTTGTTCCGATTTTTATTGAAAAAAAATGAAAAAATTTCAAAAAAAATAAAGTTTTCAAAAAAGTATCAATAAAATCAGCCATTTTTCCCTTTAAAAAAAGTTGAGGAAAATAAGAGCGCAGACATTAAAAACACGACGATGTCTGCCGTAAGGAGATTTCCGGTCATAAAATTTCCGGCAACCAGAGTCCCCGTCATCAGAAATGCGGAACTCATACGGGTTATCATTTTTGACACAAATCTCCGTTCCGAAGTGTTCAAAATAACCATCATTCTGTGCTGAATGGTGCCGTTTTCCAGTTTCTCAGTGATGTTCGTTATCGAATCCGGCATGGCATGGATCGTATCAACGATTTTTTCAACCGCGCTTGTCGCTTCGGCAGCAAGATTTTCGGGAGAAAACTTCTGCATGATTATCTCTTTCGAAAGTTTTCCGGCGACAGTCATAAGCTCGAAATCGGGATCTAATTTTCTGCAAAGCCCCTCAATCATTGAAAAACTTCTGATGAGCTGAGTCAGTTCCCTCGGCACTTTCAGTTTGTATTTGAAAATGACAGCCGAACCTTTGCCGACAAGCTCTGCCGTGTTGATTTCGGAGAGATTATCCGGCAGATTCTCGAAAATATTGCGCAAATCGCGGACGAAAAGCTCTTTGTCGTCAATTTCACCGTTCTCGCTGAGTTCAAGGCATATCCGAGCCGTCTTCTCCCAGTTCTTCGCGACAAAAGCGATAAAAAGATCGGCTAATTTATTACGCATGAACTTGTCGACAGTTCCGCACATTCCGGTATCTATAATGGCTATCTCATTGTTTTTCTTAAAGAAAATATTGCCCTCATGCAGATCAGCGTGGAAAAATCCGTCGTTGAGAATCATCTTCATAAGAACTTCTGCACCGCGTCCTGCAATGACTTTCCTGTCGAAAAGCTCCCTGTTTTCAGGTTTTATGACATCATCGAGCTTAAGCGCGAAAATGCGTTCCATTACAAGCATCTTGTTCGTGCAGTAAACTTCGAACATTTTCGGGAACTTGAGCCAGCTCCACTTAGGAGAGCTGAAATTTTTGATGAATTTTTCGTTGTTGGACTTTTCCAGAAGAAGATCAAGTTCCATGTTCATTGTCTGGAAAAATTCTTCCGCTATCGCCTCAAAATCTATATTGTCGGAATAAGAAGTTTTATTGATATAGTGCGCTATCGTGAAAATCAGCCCCATATCGTCGCGGATTGTTTCGGTGACACCGGGTTTCCTGACTTTCACGACGACTTTTTCGCCGGTTTCCTTCAAAGTCGCGCCGTAAACCTGTGAAATTGATGCCGAAGCAATCGGTTTTTCATCAAATTCGGAAAAAACATCCTCTATTTTTGCACAGAGCTCCCCTTCGATAATCGGTTTTATCAGGTCGAATCCTATAGGCTTCACATTGTCAGTTAGTTTTTTGAACTCTTCCGCCATCGAAGCGGGAATAATATCGCTTCTTAGCGACATCATCTGCCCTAGTTTTATGAATGTCGTGCCGAGTTCCTCGAAAGCCTCCCTGATATTTTTTTCAATTGAGACTTCCTCGTTTTCCTCCGAAGGTTTTGAGATCCCGAACTTTTTAAAAAGTGCCTGTGGAAGATATCTGCCGAGCCCGTGTTTATTGAGAACGGCTACAATTTCCCTGATTCTTTTAATTCGGTTGAGATCCATGATTCCCCCTGTTACAGATAGGTTCTCACAAATATTTTGTCGCGCTTCGTGATGCGTCTCATTTCCACCGCCATCCTTTCAAGCTGCTCCAGAGAATAGCTTTCCGAAGCCTTGGCCTCAGCCGAATAAGCGTTGTCGCAGATGAAGCGCTGAAGGTAATAAACAGCGTTTTCAGGAATAAAATCTGCCATTTTGCAAAGCCGCTCGTAACTTTCCACAAGTTTCGGATACATCGTCGTGCGGTATTCGACTTTGGCGTTTGTCTGCTTTTCCAGAAGCTCTTTCGTGGCAAGAAGTTTCTGCTCCACTTCTTTTTTCGGCAGCTTGCAGCCGAGTTCGCCGTAAAGGTCGGGAGTCGTTTTTATGTCAATCGCGATATACGAAAGATAAGGAAGGATTTTTTCAATAAATTCAGGCTTTAGTCCGTTTGAATCAATCTTCACGTCGATACCGAAACGCTCTTTTATCTCTTTCACAAGGTCGATAAGCTCGTCGTAAAGCGAAGTTTCTCCGCCAGAAAACGAAACGCCGTCAATGAATTTCAGCCTTTTCTGAATATCGGAAATTATATAATCCCTTGAAAGCCATTTTTCCTGCTGCGGAACCTCGAAAAGCGAAGAATTATGACAGTACGGACAGCGCAGATTACAGCCCGAAAAGAAAAAAAGAGTCGCAATTTTTTCCGGAAAATCGACTAACGAAGTCTGGACATGACCGGTGATCGGAAGCATCTTCTACTCCAAATTATTCATCATAACAATCTAAAAACACTACGCTTTTCTGTTTACCAGATGATAGTCTCTCTGAGCCGTCGGATAGATTACTATATCCGAAACATTTACATGAGGCTGTCTTGTCACAGCATACAGTACCGCATCTGCGATATCTTCAGCGTGGAGCGGCTCATAACCTTCGTAAACTTTGTCGGAACGAGCCTGATCTCCTTCAAATCTGACCATGCTGAACTCGGTTTCGACTGCACCGGGATCGACAGTCGTGACTCTGAGAGATGTTTTGAACAGATCCTTTCTGAGACCGTTAGTGATAGCGTTTACCGCGTGTTTTGTCGCGCAGTAAACCGTGCCGCCCGGGTATGTTCCGCGTCCTGCGGTAGAGCCGATGTTTACGATGTGGCCTTTGTCGCGCTCGACCATTCCGGGAAGAACCGCTTTCGTGACATAAAGCAGACCTTTTACGTTAGTATCGATCATCTGTTCCCAGTCGGAAATTTTGTTGTCGTAAAGCGGAGTCATATCCTTCGCAAGACCGGCGTTATTGACTAAAATCTCAATATTTCTGAACTCTTCCTGAAGTTCAGCGAAAAATTTTTCGACATCTTTCTGATTTCTGACATCAAGAACTCCGCCAAAACATTTTATCTCATATTTGTCACTTAAATACTGCGAAAACTCTTTAATTTTATCTTCTCTTCTCGCCGAAATGACAAGGTTGCATCCAGCTTCCGCCAATGCCTCGGCGACCGCAGCGCCGATCCCCGCACTTGCTCCCGTTACACACGCGATTTTTCCGGAAATATCGAACATTTTCCACCTCAAAAAAGTTTATAAACAACAAAAACGCGGCAATTATACACAAAATTTCAGAAATTTCGACAGAAAAATGAAGAAATTTCAGGATTTTATTTTTATTATAGTTTGCTAGGGACCGGAAAAATAAAAAATTTCACTTTTTTTTCAAAACCGGGCCGGATTTTCTTGATTTTTTTATCAGAATTTTGTATAATACCTGCGTAATTTTTAAAAGTTGCGACATAAATAGTTTGACAGGTGTTATTTGCGTAGTCGAAATAATTGACCTGATATTTGTGCCGCTATTATTCTGCGATAGAACCAAAGACGGGGAAAAACTATGAAAATTGAAGAAAAACAATGTGTTACGCTCGTGCGCGATTTTGTTCTCGAAAAAATAAAAAACAAATCTGCGCGTCACGAACTTATCGATCTGGCGATAACGGAATGCTGGAACAACGACAAATATGATACAGAATTTATATCATGGCTGCTCGATCGCGGATATAAATTCCTGCTTGAAGAGTTCGGCGGCACTCTTCCCGAAGTCGAGACTGAACTTTTTCTCAGCCGTTTCAAGGAATTTGTCCGCAAAATCATTGAGAGAAATCAGTTCAGATACGGAAGTGTCACGTTTTTCCCCTACCCTAAGAATGCTCTCTGGGAAAGCAACAACGATTCTCCAGACGGTGTCGCATCCTTCAAAACATCGGACGGAAAATGCTGCATTATGAAACAGGATAAAGAGTGCGGCAGCATGTGTTGGGATGAAAAAATTACCAGTTTTTTCACGCAGTTATTCGGTGACAAGGAGACTGCGGAAATGTTTCTGGGCGGACGTCTCGACACTGTCGGGTATGACAAACTTATAAGGATCATGTGCGGGAAAATTGAATTCTATAAAGAAAAAACTCATGAAGAACTTAGTGCGATGTCTGGCGCCGAAGTCATTGATTTCTTTGAAGAAACTTTCGGAAAGAACTATTTCAGATACTTTGATTTGGAAGGAAACGAGATCTCTTCGGATTCTCTGAATAAACACAAGGAGTTCTGGACGATCTACAAGCCGGCTGACGGACGCTTTTTTTACCACATCGACGACGAAGGAGAGGAAGATGAAGAGTAAATGCATTGAAGCTCTCCGCGACTATATCTTCAGTAAAATCAAGGATAAATCGGTAGTTCGTGAACTTCTGGACATGACACTTGCCGAATGCGGAGACTATCTTAGCGATTCCCTGCTTCTTCTGCTTCCCTGCTACTGCGATGCTACGTGCGCGGGGCTGGAGAACTCTTCAGAACTTTTTGCGGAACACTTTAAAAAGAGTTTCCGTGAAATCATTAAGGATTTCTGGCAAAAATGCGACTTGGTTCCATTTATCCCCTACCCTGACAGCCCTCTTTGGAAAAAGGCTCTTGCCAAGGGGATCGCGCCATTCAAAACATCAGACGGAAAATGCTTCATCTGGAGAAAAAACGCAGAGATTCTCGTATCTTCCACTCCTTACCTTACATTCAGCGAAGGAAAATCTGTTTATGACGATCCTGAGCTGAAAACTCTTCTGACGAAACTTTTCGGAGATGAGAAAACTGCGGAAATGTTCATTTTTGATTGCGAAAAAGAGACTGATTTTGATGAAGTTGTAAGGATCATGCGCGAAAAAATCGAATTTTACAAAGAGAAAACTCGTGAAGAACTTGAGGCCATGTCAGACACAGAAGTGTTTGATTTCTTTGGAGAAACTTTCGGAAAAGGCCATTTCAGATACTTTGATTTGAGCGGGAATGAGATCACACCGGAATATCTTGATATATATCTGAAATTCTTCGTGATTTTCAGAGAATCCGACTATAACATATTCTATCCCGACTATCCCGAAGACGACGACATTCCCGAAGAGTGCCTGAAAATGATAGATAAAGAAATTGAAGACGAAATTTGCAGTTAAATGGAGAAGAAAATGGCTATTGAAAATTTCAAAAAGTACCCGGCGCTAACCAAAAAAGAGCTCGAAAAATTGGAGTTTTATTGGATCGAGCAGGATCCGGTCAAAGACGAACTTATCGACGAATGCGGACAAATTACGATAACGATTCCGGAATTCGAATTGGATGCCGATATCGCTTTTTCCAATGTGTCAATGAAGATAATTCCCGGGATCATATATGATTTCAAAAATTATGTGAAATTTGAAGGCGTATATAATCACAAACACTATTCGATGTCTTTCAGATGTGAAGGCAATGATGTGGATTTTTTTCTTATTAAATTAAAAAACATGCATGGATTGGAGAATGCTTTTGCGGACTATTGCGCATTGAATAACATCGATCCAGAAGAAGCGGATTTCCACGAGTTTCTTTCACAATGCTTTTCAAAAGTCATTTTTGATGAATATAAAATGCAGATACAGGGCAGCACTTTGGATATATTTAAGAAAAAATGGGATGATTTAGAAACAGAGTATCGTCATGGAGGTATTGGTGCGCACTTCGAATGTAATTATGTATTTTATTATAATTCAGCCGATAAAAAGCTCCATGTTAAAAAAAGTTGCGACCGATCTGTAGGAATCAAAGGGTATATAACTGCATATTCTCACACTGTTTGGAACAGTGACGGTGAATGGGATTGCGAGGAATACGGTTTGGGTTATGCGGTTATTGATGTGTTTTTCAAAAACAAGCCCGTCAGAGAAGCAGATGATTATAAATTCTCAACAGAAAACGTAAAAAATTCGCAATAAAAAAGGAGGAAAAGGAAAATGACTATTAAAGATTTCAAAAAATCCCCGGCGATGACAAAAAAATATCTCGAAAAATTGAAGTTTTTTTGGATCGAGCAGGATCCGGTCGAAGAGAAACTGATCGACAAATACGGACAAATTACGATAACGATTCCGGAATTTGAGTTATATGCGCATGTCGCTTTTTCCAATGTGTCGATGAAAATAATTCCGGGCACAATATACGATTTCAAAAATGATGTGAAATTTGAAGGAGTATATAATCACAAATATTATTCAATGTCTTTCAGGTGTGAAGGCAATGGAGTGGATTTTTTTCCAATTAAATTCAAAAGCAAGCATAGATTGGACAAGGCTTTTGCCGACTATTGTGCATTGAATAACATTGATCCAAAAGAAGCGGATTTCCACGAGTTTCTTGCAAAATGCTTTTCCGATGAAGTTGTTTTTGATGAATATAAAATGCAGATACCGGGCAGCACTTTGGATATCTTTAAGAAAAAATGGGATGATTTGGAAACAGAGTTTCGTCATGGAGGCATTGGTGGAGACTTCGAATGTAATTATGTATTTTATTACAATTCAACCGATAAAAAGCTCCATGTTAAAAAAAGTTGCGACCGATCTGTAGGAATCAAAGGATATATCCAAGCAGGTTCTCACACCGTTTGGTACAGTGATGATGAAGGAGATTGCGATGAATACAGTTTAGGCGATGCGGTTATTGATGTGTTTTTCAAAAACAAGCCTGTCAGAGAAGCAGATGATTATAAAAATTATCAACAGGAGCCCCGACATGACTGAAAAAATACCGTCGAACGACGAAATTATTGCGATGATCCCGTCAAAAACGATGCGGGAATACCTGACAAACATAAACTGGAAATTCAGCGAGCGCGACCGCGGGATCCTGCGCCGCTATCTTGCCCCGAAAAACAAGATGGAATTCTGGACCGTCGACCGCTCAGATTCTTACATCACTCTGCCGCACCCCTTCAGAAGAAACGATATCGTCCTTGTCTATGACGAGCCGCTCTTCAGGAGAAACAAAAAAGAAAAGAGTTTTTCGCTCGGGATCGTATGGGGTCCCAAAAATGACGAGGAATTCTGGAAATTTGAGGAACGCGCCAGAACCAAACTCAAGGATTCGGTCGATTTTTCCGATGTATCCATAACAGTCGATTTTTTGTGTGAAAACGGCTTTTTTGACCACGATCATCCGAATCCTCTCCAGATAGAATATCCTGAACTCGACCCGGAATCATGCGAGGCAAAACTGCTCGAATGCGCGGTCAAACTCCAGAAAGGCGAAGGCTCGCTCGAAGAAACCGACTATTTTCGCCAGAAATATGTCAAAAACATCGAGAAAAAACGTTTGGAATCACTTAACTTTTTCCGAAGAACATTAAAAAAGCTGCTGCTTTGGCTGATGTATAGAGTTGAGGGCTAATGCTGCGAAAACCCACCGTTTTTTTGACCGCTACCGGCAGCAGAAATAAATTTTCAATTTTTCTACTTGCAATTACTATTATTTGCAGTATCATAAAATAAATACACACAAAGTATATTAGTGTGTAGTTATTTTAAGAATCTTTGGGTTTTTACTATGAAAAAACAGGAACTTGCCAAAAAAGTTATTAAAAAATACGGCGGGATAGCCAAATCTTCCGATTTTGTTGCCAGCGGAATCAGTGCGGTCGATATCGTTAATCTCTGCAATGCGAATTATCTTTATCGAGTGCGCCACGGCTATTATCAGCTTGCCGAACCGAATCCGGCTTCCGACGAAAAACTGCTTAAAAGACTCCTTCCTGAAGGAATTGTATGCCTTGAATCCGCTCTTTTTCACTATGGTTACAGCGATTTTACTCCTCGTGAATGGTCTGTTGCGGTTCCCCGTTCAATTTCCAGAACAAAGCTCAAGATCACTTCCCTGCCAATGAAAGTTTACTATGTGCAGGAAAACATTTATGAAATCGGAAAGACAACCCTCAAAATCAACGGAGTCCGCCTAAACATTTACGACAGAGAGCGAACCATCTGCGATTGTTTCAAATACAAATCAAGGCTTGACAGCGAAATTTTCAACAAAGCTGTCCGTGCTTACGCAAACGATGAAAAGAAAAATCTCAAAAACCTTTCCGAATATGCAAAAAAACTGCATGTCTATAAAAAAGTTATGAATTTGATGGAGGTTCTGCTTAATGGCTGACATAGCCGCTTCAGTTCTCGCAAGGCTGAAAAACAAAGCCGCCGAAAGCGGCAAAAGTTACCAGCTCTGTCTTCAGCTTTTCTGTCAGGAAGAATTTCTGCGCCGCCTGGAAAAATCCAGATATGCGGAAAATTTTGTTCTGAAAGGCGGTTTGTTTCTCTATTCTCTTACCGGTTTTGACAGCCGTGTAACCGTTGATGTCGATTTTCTGCTCAGAAAAATACCGAACACGGTCGGACAATTAAAAGCCATAATTTCTGAAATAATTGAAATTTCTACAGAAAATGACTTTGTCACTTTTGAAATCAAAGATATAAATCCGATAGCTTTGATGAAAAAATATCATGGTGTCGGAGTATCGCTTATTGCAAAAATAAAGAATACAAAAACCCCTTTTGGTGTTGACTTGGGCATCGGTGATGTGATTGTGCCGAGGGAACAAAAACTCAAAATTCCGACACAACTTCCTGATTTTCATGCACCGACAGTCAACAGCTATTCAATCGAAACCACCGTGGCGGAAAAAATAGACGCGATCCTAGATCTGATGGAATTTTCCAGCAGAATGAAGGATTACTACGATATTTACTATCTCGCCTCCAAATTCGATTTCGAAGGAAAAATCCTTGCAGAAGCTCTTCAAAAGACTTTTTCAAACAGAGGACATCTATTCACACAAAACCAGTTTAAAGAAATTCTTGATTTTGGACAAAACACCGCGATGAACACAAAATGGAAAGCTTTCGTAAAAAAATCGTCTGTTGAAGTCAAAGACTACCCTTTGATTCTATCCAAAATCAAAGATTTTCTGTCTGAACCTTTTGCTGCCGCAATAAAATCAGCAGATTTCAACAAACAATGGATTTCATCCGAAGGCATCTGGAAATAACTTCAAATTTCAACTGATTTTTCCCCGCAAAACCCGCCGTTTTTCTTGTTCGTGACTGGCTGCATTGACAAATACTTTTTTAGATACTAAAATAGATACTGAAAAACGTATCTTTTTGGAGGCTAAAATGATCGCGTTAAGAGCAGTTGATGTAAAAACGAACTTTAAAGATGTCTGTGCAAAGGCTTTTGGCGGTGAAGTTATTTTAATTTCCCGCCCGAAAAATCAGAATGTAGTTCTGCTTTCTGAAGCTGAATACAACGAACTCAGCAAATCCGCCTATCTTGCTAAACTTGAACGATCGGTGGAAGAGACAAAGCAGGGGCGCACAGTCACAAAAACTCTTGAAGAACTTCGCGCCATGGAGTAGTTTTGAAGTATTTGTTTTCTTTTATCGGAAGGCGAAACAGTCATAATCGATAGTTGTCTTGGACACTACGAGAAATAACCCACCCCACAATAAAATAAGTTTTTCCGCAATCACCACTCGCATTTCCTCATTCTCCGACATTACTTATCTGTCAAGAATCTTCTTTCTTCGATGTTTTCAAGAACTTGCATCTGACTGATTGCGATTTGGTTGAGTTTTTCAAGCCGTTCGCTCTGGCTAAGACCGTCGTTGATGAAAACAGCGTTCAGATTTTCCATGTTCGACAGGCAGATCAACTGGTTTATTGTCGCGTGATCGCGGATATTTCCTGAAAGATCGGGATGCTCGTCGCGCCACTGTTTTGCCGTTTTTCCGAACATCGCGACATTGAGCAAGTCCGCTTCATCGGCATAAACAAAGGATTTCTGTGCCGCCGTAAGCCTCGGCGGAATCAGGTTGTGGCTCACCGCGCTCGTATGAATGTGATAGTTTATCTTCGCGAGTTCGCGTTTCGCGCTCCAGCCGAGCTGTTTCTGTTCTTCCGTTTTGAGACGTTGATATTCTCTAATCAAATAGAGTTTGAATTGAGGTGAAACCCACGAAGCAAATTCAAATGCAATATCCTTATGGGCGTAAGTTCCACCGTATCTGCCTGTTTTTGCAATGATTCCGACAGCTTTTGTTTCTTCTATCCATTGTTTCACAGATAGGAGGAATCGATTTGTGCCAGCCTCGTTTCTAATTCCCCCGAATTCGAGGGAATTAAAATCCGGATTGTACATTTCTTCCCAAATTCCCAAAAACTCTATGGTGTTTTTGTTCCGCAGCCATTTTTCTATCAAAGAAAGACCATTTTCAATATTTTTCACCATGTCGGTTAATGAAATGTAGTCTTTTTCATTAACAGAAACAATCGAGATTTCAGTGTTTCCTACAATAATTTTTGTCATTTTGAACCTCCTGTTTTTCTTGTTTTCCAAATAAATCACTAAATGTACCGATTTCGGTACAATTAAACTTCCCAAAGGGGGTCGATTTCGACCCCCTTCAAACGTAAATCTTCGAACAAAATATAAAAGAACAATGTTTTTCTAAATATTTTTTATAAAAATTGTTTGCTATTCAAAAAGTGGACACAAAAATGGTCAAAAGTGTCTGATTGATTATTATTCAGGATGCAGAAAGGAGGTCCACGATGACAAGAGAAAAATTGAATCCGCTTCAGAAGGACGCGCTG